>VFQM010000060.1_pt1 | contig 139375 bp, 124 predicted proteins | sample 3512391 | NCBI WGS metagenome assembly VFQM01 (sample SAMN10412369, study PRJNA504923) | tailings metagenome | isolation source: Replicate 1 from Balatoc abandoned mine | place: Philippines
CATCCAATAACCTAAAACAAAAAAAACCGCCTCATCTTATTAATGAGACGGCCCCTTCATTGTTTTTATCCATGTGTGGTGAACATCCTGTGCTTCAAATTTGTTGGTATCCTAAATCCTTGTTTTGGTCGTTTTTTACTTCATTGTTTCCTTTTAAAGGCCGAAAAGAGGTTTTTTTGGGTTAAATTTAAAAAAACATTCCGTTTATGAAATCTATCTCCCTGTGGGGGTTAACCGCCTTTGTGTGGTTAAGTCTCTCGTGTAAAAATACTTCTGAAGAAAATACAAACGAGGTATCTTCGTATCCAACGACCTCACCCATCTTGGTTGATACAACCATGACCACCGATTATGTGGCTGAAATTCATGCCATCCGAAATGTCGAAATTCGATCTCGCATCGATGGATACCTTGAAAAAGTTTTGGTGGATGAAGGCCGTAACGTGAAACAAGGTCAGCTCATGTTCGTGGTGGGTAATCCTGAGCTGGCGGGGCAGGTGGCCAAGGCATCTGCCATCTTAAAAAGTGCCAAAGCGGAGGTATATGCAGCTGAGTTGGACCTTCGGAATGTCAAACAGCTGGTTGACAAAGGCGTTGTATCTAGCACCGAATTTGAGTTGGCAAAAAATAAAGTAGCTATTGCTCGAGCGCGGGTAGAGGAGGCTCAGGCCGAGGAAGCCAATGCGAAGGTGAAGGCGTCCTATTTGGAGATTCGGGCACCTTTTAGTGGGATAGTCAATCGGATTCCCAACAAAATAGGGTCGTTGTTAGAGGAAAAAACTTTGCTTACGACCTTATCTCAAAATGAAGAGGTATATGCCTATTTTGATGTTTCTGAACGGGAATACCTCAATTTCGCGACATCACAACAGGCTACACCCGGTACAGGTCGGGATGTTCAATTAAAGCTAGCCAATAGTACGATTCACCCTTTTAAAGGATTTATCGAAACCACCGAGGGCGAGATTTCCTCATCTACGGGAAATATTGCTTTTCGGGCAAAATTCCCCAATCCTCAGCGGGTGTTAAAGCATGGAGCTAGTGGTCGGGTTTTGATCAAGCGACAGCTGAATAGAGCGATTTTGATCCCTCAGAAGGCGACCTTTGAAATTCAAGATCGGGTTTATGTGTACACTGTGGATGCCAATAAAAAAATCAAAGCACAAGAAGTACAGATTAGCCAGCGTCTTCCTCATTATTTCGTGATTTCACAGGGTGTAACCCCTCAAGATCAGATAGTGGTCGAGGGACTACAAGAATTACGCGAAGGACAAACGATTAAACCCCAGTTTGTGGCCATGCGAACGCTGATGGCTCGACTGATTTCAAAATCTTAACTTTATGGTCAAAACATTCATTAATCGACCCGTTCTTTCACTGGTCATTTCGCTATTTTTTGTCATTCTTGGGGTTTTGGCTATGGTGGGTTTGCCAGTCACTCAATACCCAGACATTGCCCCCCCAGCCGTTTCGGTGATCACCAAATATACAGGTGCCAATGCAGAAGTGTGTGCGAAAGCAGTGGTTACACCTCTTGAACGAGCGATCAACGGGGTACCGGGCATGACGTACATGCAGTCGGTTTCAGGAAACGACGGCACCTCCATCATTCAGGTGTACTTTCAGGTAGGAACCGATCCTGACCAGGCGGCCGTGAACGTTCAAAACCGGGTATCAACGGTATTGGATGAATTGCCTGAGGAGGTGATCAAAGCAGGGGTTTCCACCGAAAAAGAGGTCAACTCCATGCTGATGTACATCAACCTGATCTCGGACGATACTTCCTTGGATGAAAAATTCATTTACAACTTCGCCGATATCAACGTATTAGCTGAACTCAAGCGGATCGATGGTGTCGGATTTGTGGACATCATGGGTTCTCGGGAATATGCCATGCGTATTTGGCTAAAACCGGATCGGATGGATGCCTACAATTTATCGGCGGAGGATGTCATCCAGTCACTTCGAGATCAAAACGTCGAGGCAGCTCCTGGGAAAATTGGTGAAAGCTCGGGTCGTGAGGCTCAGTCTCTCCAATACGTACTTAGGTATACAGGAAAAATGACCGAAATAGAGCAATATCAAAACCTCGTCGTTAAGATAGCAGACAACGGAGAATTGCTCCGGTTGAAGGACATAGCCGATGTAGAATTTGGTTCGTTGGATTACGACGTATTGTCCAAGGAAAATGGAAAGCCATCCGCTGCCATCGTTTTAAAGCAACGTCCTGGGTCGAATGCCTCTGAGGTAATTCAAAATATTAAAGACCGGTTGGATTTTCTCAAAGAAACGACGTTCCCTCCGGGAATGAAGTACACCATCAGCTACGATGTATCCCGGTTCTTGGATGCCTCGATTCAGGAAGTATTGAAGACCTTGATCGAAGCGTTTATTCTGGTTGCGTTGGTGGTCTTTTTATTCCTTCAAGATTTTAGATCGACACTTATTCCTGTTTTGGCCGTTCCGGTCTCGCTGGTTGGAACATTCGCTTTCATGCAATTATTTGGCTTCTCGATCAACTTGTTAACGCTCTTTGCCTTGGTATTGGCGATCGGGATTGTGGTGGATGACGCGATTGTGGTCGTGGAGGCGGTTCATGCCAAAATGGAGGAGGATCATCTAGGACCTCGGGAGGCGACTATGGAGGCTATGGAGGAAATTTCAGGTGCTATTGTGGCCATCACGTTGGTGATGTCGGCGGTATTTGTGCCGGTAGCTTTCTTGTCGGGTCCGGTGGGGGTGTTCTATCGTCAGTTCTCGGTCACCATGGCCATTTCGATTGTCATTTCGGGTGTCAATGCCTTAACCCTGACCCCCGCGTTGTGTGCCATTATGTTAAAAAATACACATGGACAACCGAAAAAAGAGACGGTACTCACGCGTTTCTTCACTCGTTTCAATTTGGCTTATGATCGATTATCGGATCGTTATAAAAGTATTTTGCAATTGATTGCCTCGAGACGGATGGTCACGTTAGGAACTTTGGTTGTGTTCTGTGTTGCCACTTGGGGAGTAGGTAGTGTATTGCCAAGCTCCTTTATTCCAACAGAGGACCAAGGTACTATCTACGCGAACGTGACTACGCCTTCTGGAGCTACTTTGGAGCGTACTGAGGAGATCATGAACGAAATAGACCGTGTAACACAAGAGCTTCAAGAGGTAGAGAGTATTTCGAGTTTATCGGGATATTCGATGATGACGGATGGGGTAGGTGCGTCGTTTGGTATGAGTACAATCAACCTAAAGCCCTGGGATCTTCGGGATAAGACGGCAGTTGACTTGATTTCCGATCTCAACGAACGAACCAAGCATATTAAAGGAGCTGATATCCAGTTTTTCCCTCCCCCGGCCGTTCCTGGATTTGGAAATGCCTCTGGATTTGAGGTTCGTATTTTGGACAAAACAGGGGCTGGAAATCTTCAAAAGACAGCTGAAGTAACCAATGCTTTCTTGGAAGATCTTCGGAAACGACCCGAAATTAAGGAAGTTTTCTCTGGATTTAACCCCAACTTCCCTCAATATCTGATCACCATGGATCAAGCCGCAGCTGCACAGAAGGGGATATCGGTGGATCGAGCGATGAGTAATTTACAGTCGCTGATCGGGAGTTACTACGCCACGAATTTCATTCGCTATGGTCAAATGTACAAGGTAATGGTACAAGCCAATCCTGAATTTCGGGCCAAACCCGAGGATATCATGAAACTACGGGTAAAAAATAAGGATGGGGAGATGGTACCCTACTCTATATTTTGTCAAATTTCTCGTGTCTATGGTCCCGAGCAGCTCACTCGATACAACATGTACACGTCTGCCATGCTCAATGGCGAACCCGCTCTAGGGTATAGCTCCGGAGACGCGATACGGGCTATCGAAGAGGTCGCTAAAACGTCATTACCTCGTGGATACACCTATGAGTGGTCTGGCATGACCCGGGAAGAGGTACTTTCGGGTAATCAGGTGATCTACATTTTCTTGATTTGTTTACTTTTTGTGTACCTCCTGTTGGCGGCTCAGTATGAGAGCTTCTTACTTCCATTGCCTGTTTTGCTTTCGTTACCAGTTGGAATTTTTGGTTCCCTGTTTTTCCTGTGGATCATGGGGTTGGAAAACAATATCTACGCACAGGTAGCGATGGTTATGTTGATTGGCTTACTCGGTAAGAATGCGATATTGATCGTGGAATTTGCGATACTCGAGCAAAAACAGGGACGAACTCGCCTACGGGCCGCCATTGGTGGGGCATTGGCACGTTTTAGGCCTATTTTAATGACCTCTTTCGCCTTTATCGCGGGATTGATCCCATTAATTTTCGCCTCGGGGGCTGGAGCCATCGGAAATAAAACCATCGGTACCGCCGCCGCAGGGGGGATGTTCTTTGGTACTGTATTGGGTGTATTGATTATTCCAGGTTTGTATGTGGTATTTGCCCAAACGAAGAAAGCAAGTCGCAAAAAGAAAGAGAAAAAGGAATTAGTGTATGAAGAAATATAAAGTTGTTGTGGCCCTTTTGTGGGGTTTTGCTCTGGTTGGTTGTAAGATATCAAAACCCTTGCCGGATGATCCGCAGTTTGTTTCACCTAAGCAATTTTCTGCTCAGGATACGCTGCGGGAAGTGGTTCTTCCCAAAGATTTGTTGACTCGGGATACGTTATTGGTTCGACTTATTGATTCGACCCTTGAGCGAAATCTAGACCTTCAGTTATTGAATCAACAAGTGGCCAGAATGGCTGCCCAAATGCGGTTGGTTCGGGGTATTGATCGTCCAGATTTGATGGCCGGCCTGACGCAAGGCCAGCGCCGTTTCGGAAAATATACCATGGATGGGGTTGGAAATTTTGATACCAATTTTTCACCCAATCTCACCCCGGATCAAAAAGTGCCTCACCCTCATTTGCCTGATTATTTGATCGGGGTACAATCTTCTTGGGAGATTGATGTTTGGGGGAAGTTGAAGTCGACTAAAAAGGCGGCCTTGCATCGGTGGTTCGCTAGTCAAGCAGGTCAGCGGTTGTTTAAAACCCAGCTCGTAGCCGAGGTTGCGTCTTTGTATTATCAGTTGGTGTTGTTGCGCGAGGAGCAAACCATGCTGCGGGAGAATATCCTTTTGCAAGAAAGGGCCTTGGATCTTGTGCGTGTGATGAAACAAGCCGGTGAGGCCAATGAGTTGGGGGTTGAGTTATTGGCTGCCCAACTGCTAAGTTCGCAGGCGACCCTCACCAACGTTCAGCAGATTGTCAACGAAACCCAGTTGACACTGAATGGTTTGGCAGGCCGATTTCCTCAAGAAATCTTGACTAACGGCATGCCTCCTGAGTCATTGGAGGGCGTACAATGGTCGGTGGGAACCCCCGCGAGTCTGCTTCGAAATCGCCCCGATATTGTGCAAGCCGAGGAGGAATTACGAGCCTCAAAGGCCGATGTCGATGCCGCTCGATTGGCTTTTTTGCCTGCTGTCAATATCTCAGCTAATTTAGGATTTCAAGCGTTTCGAGCTGCACTTTGGTTTAATCCAGCTAGTATCGCGTATCAATTGGTCGGAGGGGTGGCAGCCCCTTTGCTGAATCGCAGGGTGTTGGAGTCGCAGTTGCTGATGTCGCGCGCCGATCAACAGGCCGCCTACATTCGATACAAACAGGTTATTTTAACTTCTTTTCAGGAAGTAAATCAATTTCAATCTCGAGCCCTGAATCTGCAAGAACAGGTGCAACTAAAAAAGCAAGAGGTAGAGTTACTTCGTCGATCCATTTCAACGTCGACTGATCTGTTTTTATCTGGCCGGGCAACCTATTTAGAAGTTATTACCGCTCAGAAGAATGCTTTACAAGCTCAAATTGAATTGATCGATCTGCAACGAAATTGGGCCACTGCCTTAGCCCAATTGTACCGATCCTTGGGAGGCGGATGGTAATAGTCGAAAAAGGGTTGATTTCCTGATGGAATCAACCCTTTTTTTTATGATTTTACCCATATTTTGGGACCTAATATTCGTTTTGTCCCATTTTTGATTTCGTTTATTCTTGGTATTTGAGCGATCGGGCCGTACTTTTATGCCGTACTAAATTTTACTAGTCTCATGTCCAACCTCACACTCCTCGGAAGATTCGTTCTGATCGGAGTCTTGCTTGTCAAGATGTGGGTGGCCCCTTTGCTTTTTTTGGACTATGAGATTCGGAAGGAGTACATCATACAAAATTATTGTGTGAATAAAAATCGTCCGGAATTACATTGTGACGGTAAATGCTATCTCGCTCAGCGAATGCAAGCTTCGCAAGCTCAAGATGAGCAGCAAGCCACCGACCAATTCCTTCGGACTTTTTTTATGGCCGATCAATGGGTGCAGGATAACCTAGCCTTTGATGTAACTCCTGATCTCCTAGTTCTTGGGGAAACCGTGTCGTTTCCTCGCATCGGGTTGCATACCCCAGATGCTCCCATTCTTTCCCTTCTTTTGCCTCCTAAGACCATTATTTGAAAAATCGCTCCTTAGAGCCTTCATGAGTCTATCCTTTTTGGGTTAGGCATCTTGTACATTCTCCAAATCTTTGCGAGAATTCAATTCTTATTTTTTTCAAATTAGGTAAATTATTTCATGAAAAATATCTTTTTGGCCTCCATGGCCCTCATTTTTTTTGCTTTTGTTTCGGCATGTTCCCCAGAGGATGAAATCAATCCCAACGATAAAAATGCCGTAGTGGTTGAGTTTGAAAACATCGTTGGTGGGCAACGCTTGGCTTTGAACACTGTCACCTACACCAATCCAGCATGTGAGCCCTTTACAATTACCCGGTTAAATTACTTTGTTTCCAATGTCAAATTGACGAAATCGGATGGCCAGGTGGTTTCCTTTCCCGATCGGTATTTTTTGATTCGTCAAGCCGATGCCAATTCACTTAAAATTACCCTTCCTGACGTTCCGGCGGGGGACTACATTAAGTTGGATTATTTGATCGGGGTGGATTCTCTCCGGTCGGTGGCCGACATTTCTCAGCGGACGGGTGTTTTAGATCCTGCTTCCTATGGGGACGACAACATGTATTGGTCTTGGAATTCGGGGTATATTTTCTTCAAAATGGAAGGAACGTCCCCCCGTGCCACCACTCCTGCACAAAATTTCCAGTTTCATATCGGAGGTTTTGGGGGTTATTCGGCTCGCACGGCAGTCAACAGCCGGACGATTTCGTTGCCTATGGCCCAATCGGCCCAGGTTCGGAAAAATGTTTCACCCACCATCCATGTCTTGGCGGATGTACAAAAAGTTTTTTCGGCTGGTCATACGATCAATGCCCGGAGTATGGTGCATAGCCCTGCAGTGGCAGCACCTGTGGCCGATGGGGTTAAAAATATGTTCGCTGTGGACCACGTACACAACGATAAAATGCCATGAGAAAGATCCTTCTAGGGATCAGCTTATTGGCATGGACTATATCCTGCTCGTTCATCGAGCGGGATATAGACCCCGCTACGTTATTTCAAAAACCCGCGGATTTTCCTGATCCCGTTTATCCATTCGAGAAAAATCCGCTGTCGGCTGACGTGGTAGAGTTAGGAAGGCAATTGTTTTATGAACCCAAATTATCACGTGACAATACGATTTCATGTGGCGAATGCCACAATCAAAGCCACGCCTTCACACACCATGGGCATGTGTTTAGTCACGGCATTGAGGCTAGAGAAGGGAATCGAAACGCGCAACCTTTGATCAATCTGGCTTGGCAACCCCATTTCTTTTGGGATGGAGGGGTTTTTGACTTGGATCTCTTTTCCTTGGCTCCCATTGAAAATCCGGTCGAAATGGATGAATCGATCGGGCGTGTCATTGAAAAATTAAGGAAGGATCCGGCCTACACTCGCCAGTTCAAGAAAGCGTATGGGTCGGAAGAGGTCACGGCCGAACGTTTTTTAAAAGCACTTTCTCAGTTTATGTTGACGTTAGTTTCGGCTCAATCGAAATACGATCAGTTTAAGGCGGGTAAGGCTGTTTTGTCGGCCGATGAGTCGGCTGGTTTGGTGCTTTTTCAAGAAAAAGGGTGTGCTACATGCCATCCTGCCCCGCTGTTTACCGATCACTCGTTTCGGAGTAACGGACTTCTACCCATCTTCACGGGAGATTTGGGACGGTACCGAATCACGGAAAATCCAGAGGATAAAAACAAATTTAAAGTACCCACGCTCCGAAATGTAGAGGTATCGGGCCCATACATGCATGATGGTCGCTACCTGACACTGGACATGGCCGTTGAGCATTACAATAGTTTAATTGAAGATACTGGGACGTTGGATCCCGTATTGAAAAGTAAGCGAATCCCGTTGACTGGGACAGAGAAACGACAACTGGTCGCCTTTCTAAAAACTTTGACAGATCCGACTTACTTGCAAGATCCCCGTTTTTCAGAATTTTATCGACCACGTTAATTGAGTGACCCACATGAAAAAAATGGGAATAATTATTGGCTTTCTTCTTCTTTTTATCTCCTGGACCGCCTCTGCTTGTGATGTGTGCGGGTGTGGCAATGGGGGGTCTTTTTTTGGGTTATTACCTCAGTCCCATTCTAGCTTGTTGGGCGTTCGGTACCGAACTAAGAGCTTTGATTCTCACCTCCAAAGTACCTTTTTTCGTGCTCAGGAACAGTTTCATACGACCGAAGTTTACGCTCGTTTTTACCCGGTGAATAAAGTACAAGTGATGGCGTTTTTACCGTACCATACCAACCAACAAACGTTGGTTCGGGATCAATCTCAGCAACGACTACAGGGACTTGGAGATGCTACCGTCCTAGTGCATTATGCCCTATGGAATACCCTGTTTGATTCCACCGCGCACCAATGGGATCATGTTCTGTTAGTTGGTGGGGGCGTGAAAGCACCGACCGGAAAATATCAATTTGATGAAAGCAGGGGTGAGGTAGCCAATGCCAATTTTCAACTAGGCACGGGCAGTTGGGACTTTCCGATATCGGTAAATTATACGCTACGAAAAGGAATGAATGGATTGAATGTGGATTTTTCCCAACGCTTCACTACCTTTAATTCGCAAAATTACCGATTTGCCAACCGACAAATGCTGGCGATCACCTATTTTCAACACCGGTATGTGAGCAAGATTTCTTGGATGCCTAATGTGGGTATCACCGCAGAACGGGCGGACCAGGATTGGAAAGACGGGAGTCGAAATCCCTTTACAGGAGCCCAATTGGTGCAAGGTACACTGGGTACTGAGATTTATTGGGGCCGATGGGCGGTCGGGGCCACCACCTATGTACCAATCACTCAACAATTATCGGGTGGTGAATTAAAAGTAAAACCGAATCTTCAAGCTCATATCACCTTGAATTTTTAATCGACCCATGACACGACAAGAAGCCTTATTAGCCCTTTCCGGAGGATGGATCTCACCTAAATTGAAAGAAACGAAATCGTTTCAACGTGATTTTATACCGGCTTGGAAACGCTCGGAGGAATACACACGGGTGATCTTGAATCAAATGCCTGAGGAATGGTTGGATTTTCGGTATACACCCGAATCTTTTACGTTTCGTACCCAATTTGTGCACTGCATTACCTTCACAGCCATGCAATTAACCGCACGATTGAAGGTGAAAAACCCCTACATGCATGTACATGATTGGGACGAGATCAATAAATCGGAACTTGACCAACGCTTGGCTGAATTTTATGCTTGGGTAGAGCGGTTGGTGGGCCAATGCACGGTCAAACAGTTAGCCGAAATGCAGGGATTCTCGGGTGATGACATTCCCATGTGGCGCTTATTTTATGCCTTGGAAAATCATATCATTCACCATCGGGGCCAGGCCATTTGTTATTTACGGTTGAAAGGTATCACCCCACAGGGGTATGTGGGTTGGTAAATCCGAATCGGGCCCAAACCTCGGGAAAGGGTAGGCTAGATTCGATCTTTTCTCCGGTGAAGGGGTGTTCCCACTCCAATTTAGACGCCTGAAGGTAGATACTGCCGTCAGGCGTTGTTCGTTTATAGCCATATTTGATATCTCCCACAATGGGAGCATGGACCGCACTAAGTTGAGCCCTGATTTGGTGAAATCGACCCGTTTTTAGTTGGATTTCGAGTACATGATATCGGGAACTAGAGGCTAAGACTGAATACTGAAGTTCTGCCCGCAGGTATCCATCCTGAGGCGAATTTTTAAGCTTAGCCTTGTTTTTATCTTGTTTTATCCAGTGAATCAGCGTGCCTTTCGACTTCGGAAGTTGCTGGACCATGGCATGATAGGTCTTTTGTATTTGTCCCTGTTGGAACATCTGTGTGGCGCGGGTCATGGACTCCCGATTTTTGGCCAGTAGCACCAGCCCACTCACTCGTTGATCTAGGCGATGTACGGTGTGAGATCCTGGAAACAAAGACGCTAAACTTGCCACTCCATTGGCTGCGGGAGTGGTAGGCATACCGCTCGGTTTATGTACGACGACAAAGTGTGAATCCTCCCAAATGATCATGCTGAAGCGGCTATTTTTTTCATTGCATTAACAAAGGTATCCAATTCTTGTGTGGTCGTAAACACATTGGGCGTGATCCGACATCCTTTGACACCGGCTCCGTCAATAGCCACGGTCCAAATTTTGAATTCTTCCAATAGTCTTTGTGCTAATTTAGCGGGTGACATACCTTCAATGCCTACATTTCCGATGCCCGAACTCCGTGCGGGATCAAGCGGAGATTGGATATGAATTCTGGGTACTTCCTGCAATTTAGTTTTCCAGTAGGCGTATAAGTATTTCAGCCGAGCTTCTTTTCTTGCAGAGCCGATGGCCTGATGAAAGGAAATGGCGTCTAAAATGGTTAGATCGGTGGCAACTGCGGGTGTTCCGGTATGATTCAATTTACGGATGTCGTGGTCAGGGTAATCGGAATCACCAAACATTGGCCAAAGACCTGGTATTCGTTCTTTTTTTACGTAGAGCATCCCAGCACCCAATGGGCTACTGAGCCATTTATGCAAGGAAGCTCCATAGAAATCGACGGAAAGATCCCTCAGTTTAAAGTCGAGGTGCGCAACGGCATGTGCGCCATCGACTAGAATGGGCACTCCCTTTCGGTGCGCCATGTCCGCTATTTTTTGAATGGGTAAAACCTGCCCGGTAATATTAATTAAATGACTGACTAACAGTAGCTTGGTTCGAGGGGTGATGGCTTTTTCATACAACGATACAATTTCTTCATCGTTTTGGGGCTGTTGAGGAATATCCACGCGATTGGTTTTCATGCCATACCGTTTTTCCATGAGCTCAAAATGATGCAACATAGATGGATAGTCTTGGTGGGCGGCAACGGCTTCGTCTCCGGGCTTCCAATCAAAAGCTGAAATGATGGTGTCCAAGGATTCTGTGGTATTTCGGGTAATGATGATCTCCTCCAAAGAACACCCCACTACCTTGGCTAGCTCTTTTCTGACGGCCTCGTTGTCGGTAAATCTACGGTTGCGCATATACCAAGAACCTAAACGATTGACGGAAGTCAGGTGCTCAAAATAACGGTCTAAGGTTGGCTTGGGCGTGATGCAATAATAACCATTTTCGAGGTTGATAAAATCAGGGGTGAGGATGTAATGAGCCCGGAGGGTATCCCAAAAGTCGGCTTGGCTAGCTAACGTTGAGGGGCTTAATGCCCAGACGTCAGACGAAACTCCGGCCACGGCAAGGGTTTTGAGGAAGGTACGTTTATCCATAGGATTGACAGTTTAGGAAGGTAAAATACCCATTCTTAGTTTGCAAAGCAACCCTATATTTTTCCTAACTTGTCCGGACAAACTAAAACGCCCGATGAAGAAATTTTTACTCGGATTTTTACTTCTCTTTTTGGTTATCGTTCTGGGGTTGAGTTGGTATTTGCATTCGCTCAAACCGGTTCGGTCAGGGGAACTTAACTTGACCGGATTGTCTGCCCCTGTAGAGGTTCTGTACGATACCTATGGGATCCCGCATATCTATGGAGCCAATGAGCCCGATGTCTGGCGAGCCCTTGGCTATGTTCACGCGCAAGATCGACTTTTTCAAATGGAATTGCTGCGGCGAGTAGGCGACGGGCGGTTGTCGGAGGTATTCGGTGAGGACATGTTGCCGGTCGATCGCTTTTTCCGATCATTGGGTTTTCGACAATATGCTCAGAGAACCATTGATTCTGTGTACAAAACTCAGCCCAATGCCGCCTTTGTTCAAAATGCCGAGGCCTATGTTGCCGGAGTGAATGCCTTCATCGAACAAGGCAAAACACCGATCGAATTTACCCTAGCGGGCATACCCAAAACACCTTTTGCACTGGAAGACGCCGAGATCATCGCCTCCTACATGTCGTTTACCTTCATGGAGGCATTTCGGGGCGAGGCTATCACCGACTACCTAGTTCAAAAATTAGGTCCGGCCTATGCACGGGACTTGGGTATTGATACCTCGTTGGATGAACCCAAAATTCCGGTCGATGCCCTAACCCTCGCGGCTCTTTCCAGAGATTTACAAGGGTGGGAGTCTAAACTACCTGTACCTCCCTTGTTGGGTTCGAATGGTTGGGTGCTTTCGGGGAAAAAAACCAAATCGGGGAAGCCTATTCTCTCCAACGATACCCACATTGCCTACGCACAGCCAGCGGTATGGTATGAAGCTCATTTGGAAGCTCCTGGGTTGCGATTTTACGGTAATTTCGTAGCTGGGGTGCCATTTGCCTTCCTTGGCCATCAGCAGCACGGCGGATGGGGTCTGACCATGTTCTTGAATGACGAGATGGATTTTTATCGAGAAAAAGTGAATCCCCAAAATCCCAATCAAGTGTGGTTTCAAGATCATTGGGAGTCCCTCGATATCCGGCACGATACCATTCAGATAAAGGGTGGAAAAAAAGAACCCATCACCATTCGAACTTCACGCCACGGTGTTTTGATCAGTGATGTGATGAAAACCAAGGAGTTGGTGGCTCCGTTTCAGGGTGAGACTTCGCCAATTTCCGTCTTTTGGACCTATTTAAAATTTCCCTCCCGAAATTTACAAGCTTGTTATGGTCTGGCAAAAGCCCAAGACGTGTCGGCAGCTGAGGAAGCCGTGCGGAAAATTCATAGCCCGGGCCTGAACGTGATGTGGGCTGATACCGCCGGAAACATCGCTTGGTGGGCGACAGGCAAACTCATCGATCGTCCAGCATACGTCAATTCAAAAGTGGTATTGGATGGTAGCTCTGGAAAAGATGAGCCATTGGGATGGTTGGATTTTTCGGAGAACCCTCAAATTAAAAATCCATCCTCAGGCGTTTTATACACAGCGAACAATCAACCTGCTGCCCGAAACGGGAAGTTGTATCCCGGCTATTATGTCCCGACCGATCGAGCCGCCCGCATCCAGGAATTACTTTTTACCGAGAAAACGGATTGGGCCCTTGACCAAGTTCGAGACGTGATTCATGACGTGACCAACCCCCGATTTGCCCAACTCATTCAGCGGACCTTTCCTTCTTTTGAAGGTCAGTTAAAGAATCCCAAATCCAAGCAAATAGCGTCTCTTCTCAGGAATTGGACGGGTCGACATGAGAAACAGGATATAGAACCAGCCATTTTTTACCGTTGGATGTACCGTGTGGATGAATATGCTATGCGAGACGAACTCGGGGAGGTTTATTTTGATATTCTGCGTTGGAATATGGTTTTGGAGCATGGTCGGCAAGGGTTGTATGAAAATGCAAACTCGGTTTGGTGGGATAATCGGAATACTCCTCAGAAGGAAACTCGTGCCGATATCCTGGCCAAAGCTTTTGATCAAGCAGTGCAGGATTTGGTGGCCCAGTGGGGAGATAATCTACAGGAATGGCGTTGGGAAAAAATGCATACCTTGACTCATCCCCATCCGTTGGCTGTCGTCCCAGTCATCGGATCCTATTTCGAGGTTGGCCCGCTACCAGTACCGGGAGGGAAGAGTACCATCAATAATTTAGATTTTCGGGTGGATTCCACCGGTCTTTATCCAGTACGCTATGGTCCTGCTTTGCGACGGGTGATCGATTTTGGGGATTGGGAGCGGGGTACCAGTGTCAATCCTACGGGTCAATCAGGTTATTTCCGAGATCCACACTACCAAGACCAAGCGGCGATGTTCGCTGAGTCGAAAGCCCGGATGGAATGGATGAACCGAAGGGATATCGAGATGAACCAGTCGTCTATGCTTCGTTTGAAGCCTTGATTTTCTAGTTTTGATTGGTAAAAGGAAGTTAATGAGGGTATTATCTTTTCATTAACTTCCTTTTTGTATGGGTCCGATTATCATTACATTATCAGATTTTTGCAAAAAAAAATTGATTTTCATGGTAACCAACCTATACGATTATTTGAGGGATGTTTGCCAAGACTCCTTAGCTGCCAATATACAAGAACGGGTGGTGAACGCCCAAACCATTCTCTATCAGCCACCCCAACGAGTCACACCTATTTTCGAAGTAGTTCGAGGGGTGGTGAAAGTAGGGTCTCATTCCTCCAAAGGAGAGGAGGTAACGCATTATATCCTCAAGCCGGGCGATTTTTTTGGAAACCTTCAGTATTTAAATGTGGGATTCGCAGAATTTGCCAAAACCCTGACCGCCGTTCAGTTGAGAGCTTACAATCCCAGCTTTTTTCGGACCGTCACCACTCAGTATCCTGAGGTTTCGGAGTGGTTTGCCAAAAAACTCGTAGGAAGGTGGTACCAAGCAGAGAAACAATTGTTTACGGTTACTGGGTTGAATGCGCAGGAGAAAGTCGCCAGAACCTTGATCCAATACGAGGGAATAATTGAAGATGCAGGGGGCAGAAAACTGTTGCTAAGGGAACTCCTTACCTTGCAAGATATCGCCGATTTAACGGGTATGACCCGACAAACCGTATCTAAAGTGGTAAAGAGGATTCATGCCATCTCATAAAAAAACGGGAAGTCGTTAGTCTGACTTCCCGTTGAATTTTCTGTAGCTGGTCTTAGAAAAAATAACGTCCAGAGATTTGAACCTGGAAGGGTGTACCTCCTGGGTTAGCTACCCCAACATTAGGATTGATTTGGTAGACATACCGTTGGTTGGCACGGTCAAAGTTTCTTAACGTCATGAGGTTCTGATTTCCTAGGTTCTTAGAAGTTCCCCATTCTTTTTTCAACATATTGGCCACATTGAAGATGTCGGCACCTAGCTCGATACCGGTTTTCTTGGTGCTATTGAAGTAGAATTTCTTGGCGATACGAAGATCCCAAAATCCAAAATAACCGTTTTCGCCTCCGTTGCGCTCGGCTACTCGACCCAGGCTGTTCATCATGTAGTCTTTGGCTAAGTTATTTGGATTGGCCAATGCCTCGCGCATCACGTTCAATTCAGACTCCGAAAGACCCGTGTTGGCCGCATTAGGATCGAAAACAAAAGCTAAGTCGTTGGTATTTACAAAATCACCATTGACGTTACCGTTCACCACCAGAGAATACCGCGTACCGCCAATTCCGGAGTATCGGATGCCGACGGTCACTCCCTTAAATGTGGGTAGTGTTCCGAAGAAAACGACTTTTTTGCGGAACTGGCCATTGGAATAACTCATTCTCGATAAATCGCGCGGATCGTCCACGACCATTTGGGAAAGTGTGGCACTGTTGGCTACGTTACCATTGAAGGATGTATTGTCCCTTGAGTCATTCCAGGTATAGCTTAACGTTACCTGTCCATCACGGAAATACCGGTAGGTTCCATCAATTATCGCAGTATAGGTATTGTTTCGGCCCTCGCTGACAAGTTCAAGAACTCGCCCGATCTGAGTGGTTTTTCTACCCCGTGTCCAGTCGGCATTTCCATTGGTTGTGCTGATGGTTTCCAATGGAACAAAAACTCCACGGTTTCCTTCATTGGCTAGGCGGAAAAACGGCTGATCCACCATATTGCGGTCAAGGTACATGTAATTATTCCGGGCCAACGAGGCGATCAGGTTAACCCCGATTCGAAGACGTTTGTTGATGATTTTATTGTACATCACATTGGCTTTGTAGACGGTCGGCACTTTAAGGTCTTCGCTGTTCATGTTGATGGTCGTAACGGGTGAAACGCCCGGGAGATTCAATAATTCAGCTCCAGGTGCCGTAGTTGGGTCATTCCGGTACGAAACGAAGTTGGGTGTGGGTACAGCACTTCCTGTAATGTCCACTGCCACAATCTTGGTTCCATCAAATTGGAGATTGTTGACATCCGTGTAATTGTTTAACGCAGAGCCAAACACACCCCCACCGATTCGAATGACATCGGTTTGCTTCTCATTGATGTCCCAGGTGAATTGGAAACGTGGCTGAATTTGAAATCCGCCTGTTTTGACATCCGTCCGTAAGCCTAGTTGGTCAAATACGACTTGATTAAAGTTAGGGACATTGAAATACGAGGTATAATCTCCCCGAAGTCCTAAAATCAAGTTTTTGCCGTTCCCTAAATCGGTATCAGCTTGGCCATAAATTCCGCCACCGAAGATGTTTTGTTTTACGGTAGGATCGGTTAACGCGACCTCCCGGGCGTATCGGAAAGGCCGGAGGTTATCAAAATTATCCAAACCGGTGAAGAAGAAACGACCGTTGAATTCGCTCGTGGCCAACGAGGTTAGGTTATTCAGCATGAGGTCCGCACCGAAGGTGTAATTGGTCTTTCCGGCATTGTAATACACATTGTTGACGAGCTGATAGACATGAGATTCAAATCGCTCGGGCAAGAAACGTTGTCCACCTAGCTGAATATTGGTATTGACCGTCCGGTTATTGACTTGCGACTGTACGTTTTGGACAATGGCTCTTGGAATATTCTCACTCGGTAGTTGGCTGTTAGGGCGGCCGTCATCCAAGGTATAAAGGTATTGTACTTTTAGCTCATTGGTCAGATTGGAGGTCAAGTTAGTACGCAAGGAGGCCAAGAAACTATTGGCTTTCGAAAGGTGATCTCCGTAGACTTCGTACAAATTTATAGTTGTATTGTCATTCACACCTTGGCTGTTCAAATCCCAGGAGAAGTTGTTCCGAATGGTGATCAAGTTTTTGGCATTCATTTGGTAGTCCAATCGCGCAAAGGCAGTGTGAGAGTACCGAAGTTTGTCGAAGCTTCCCGTTTGGGGCGAATTGGCAACCCCGTATTTAGATCGGGCGATTTGCAAGTACCGATCCAAAGACGCCTTGGAAACATTGAACCGGACCTCATCTTCTGGAGTTTGGAGGTCGGCTATGAACAGAGGTTGGGCATCACGTTGGCCGTCATAGGCCACAAAATAATGCAATTTGTCTTTGATGATTGGCCCACCTAACGTCACACCATATTGCTGGATAGAGAATTCGTTATTTCGGCGGTTGCCTCGAATATCATACTTACTAGCCAACCAATCGGCGCGATTGAAAAAGAACGCGGATCCTTCGACTTTGTTGGTACCGGTTTTGGTGACGGCACTGATGATCCCTCCACCGCTACGGCCATTGGTGACATCGTAATCGTTGGTCAAGACCTCAAATTCCCGAATAGCCTCCATCGAAATTGAGAAAGGCCCGCGGTTGGTGGATCCACTCGACAAGGGACTCCGGTTGGTCATGCCATCAATCGTGTAGTTGGTCGATGAAAATAATTGCCCTAACAGGCTGTTTCCGTTTGCCACGGGAGAGAGATCAACCAAGGAATTGAAGTTTCGACCGTTGACTGGAAGGGTAGCCATGTTTTTTGCCGAAATAGCCGTGGAGCTACCCAGTCGGTGGATACTATTGGTGATGGAATTGGCAACCACCGACACTTCGTTCAGATCGTTGCTTTGCTCAGTTAAAGTGAAATCCAATTTGATTTGGTCTCCTTGATTCAACGAAATGCCTTTCACAATTTTTGTTCCATAGCCCAAATAGGAGGCGGTAACGGTGTACTGATTTCCGAGCGGAATTTGGGAGATTAGGTACGTACCCGATACTGTTGAGGTTGTCGCAATGGTAAATCCGGTTAATTCATTTTTGACCGACACCGAGGCTCCGATCAAAACGTCCCCTTCCGTACTTTGGATTTTGCCTGAGAGGGTGGCGTTCACGATTTGGGCATTGGCAACGTGTGGTTTCCATACCACAGCGAGCAGCAACACCAAAAAACAACAATAGGAGGTAAAATTCCGTAACAACATGGTGTGGATAGATTTGATGAAAGCTCAAAACTAGATCCACCTCTGGCCTTTGGCATGTTAAAAATTAACAATCTAGGCGTATTTAATGGTAACTTAACACAACAAAAAAGCGGGATACCTTTCGATACCCCGCTTTGCTTATTTCTTCTCGGCGCGTTCTTTTATCTTTTCGTAGATCATTACTTGGTTGGATGCAATTTTGGAGAAACCCCGAACATCATCTCCACTCCACGCATTATTCATCTCCCCATACGAGCCAAAGATCGGCGACATGAGGTCGTAGGGGGACTCGATACCCAGTAGCTGGAAGCGATAAGGCGCCAACATCACCCGAACGGTTCCTGTGACATGCTCTTGGCTGTTTTCCATGAGTGCCTCCATATCCCGCAATGCCGGTTCATTGAACTGCCCCTCATGCAATAGCATGCCATAAAATTCGGCGATGTTTTGTTTCCAATATTGTTGCCACTTGGTCAGAACGTGTTTTTCCAACAAATGATGGGCCTTGATGATGATCAACGGAGCGGCAGCCTCAAAACCGACCCGACCTTTGATTCCGATGATTGTATCACCCACATGAATGTCGCGACCAATACCATAGCTACTGGCCAGTTCGTGCAAACGTCGGATGGCATCAACTGGGTTTCGGAACCGCTTCCCATTCACTCCCTTTAGCTCGCCTTTCTGAAATTGAAGGGTGATTTCTTTTTCTTTTTTACGTTGTATTTGAGTGGGATAGGCTGATTCCGGAAGATAATCCCAAGAGTTTAATGTTTCTTTTCCCCCTACAGAGGTCCCCCAGAGTCCCTGGTTGATTGAATACGTGGACTTATGCCATTCTCGTACGACTCCTTTGGATTTCAAAAACTCAATTTCATCCTCCCGAGATAACTTCAGATCCCGAATGGGGGTGATGATTTCAGCATCCGGAACAATGATCCGGAACGCCATATCGAAGCGGACTTGGTCGTTTCCGGCGCCTGTACTGCCGTGTGCAATGGCTTGGGCATCGATCGACTTCGCATATTCGGCCACAGCCATGGCTTGAAAAATACGCTCTGCCGACACCGAGAGAGGATATGTATTATTTTTTAGGATATTTCCATAGATCAAAAACCGTATGCATTTTTGATAATATTCGTCGGCTACTCGGGCAGTAAAATGAGATTTTACTCCCAATTCATAGGCTTTACGTTCAATATCCTCCATTTCCTCGGTCGTAAATCCACCGGTATCCACCAAAACAGAGTGGACTTCCATGCCTCTTTCTTCGGTGAGGTATTTTACGCAAAACGAGGTATCCAAACCACCACTATAAGCTAAAACGACTTTTTTCATGTCACGAGTTATTGGTAAAAATGAGATTCTAAATCAAATTTATCTGGGTACTGTAAAATACATGATGGTGGCAATGACACCAAACACAATGTTGGGCAACCAGACAGCCAAGAGAGCGGGCATATTGCCAGCCTCGGCAATTCCTTTCGACAAAATATAAAACAGGATATACACAAAGGCCAAAACAAAGCCGATGGCAATTTGAACTCCTACGCCGCCACGTGCTTTTCGAGCCGAGACGATCAAACCCATCAACGATAAGATAATAACCGCAAACGGGGTAGCAAAGCGTTGGTAGTATTCAATTTGATACGGGGCAATGCCCTCTCCACCCCGCAATTGAATGACACGGAGCCGTTCTTGGAGCTCGGGAATGGTAAAGGTTTCATGTTTGGCTTTGGAGCTCTCGAAGTCCTCTGGGGAAAGGGTCAGGGTGGTGTCGAGCGGAGCTTGGCCAAAAATTAATTTGTCTTTGCTGATGCCGTATTTCCGAATCCGGTAATCGTATAGTTTCCATCGTTCAGTGCTATCGTCCCATGTGATTCGGCGTGCAGAGAGCTTTTCGACAAGTTTATTTTTTTCTAGTTTTTCAAGAGTAAAATCGTACCCCGTTTTGGCTTCGTTGTTGTAGCTTGAAAAATAGGCATAGACATTCGGAGCCACGGCGGTATGGAAATCGCGGTCGGAGAAGTAAAATTTCTCCCGAACATAGGTATTCTCAAACTGAATGCGTGTTTTGTTGGCGCGGGGTAAAATCCATCCGACCATTACAAAGGAAAACAAGGCGACCATGGAAGCACCCACAAAATAGGGCCACATGATTCGGCGGAAGCTGATACCCGCACTCAGCATAGCCACAATTTCGGTATGAGAAGCCATTTTTGCGGTAAAAAATACCGTCGAAATGAATATCATCAGAGGGCTGATGTAATTGGCCCAATACGGGGCTAGATTAGCATAGTATTGAAACAAGATTGCACGCATCGGGGCCGATCTTTGCAGGAAGTCGTCATTTTTCTCCACAAAGTCGATCACCAAGATCACCACCACAATGATGAACACGGCAAAAACATAGGTAGTTAAAAACCGGCGGATTAAGTAACGGTCTAATAATTTCATATCCTCCTTCCAACGCAAAATGCGCCCCAAAGGTATAAACATTTTACGGGAAAATGACGGGAATTCCTTACATTCGACGTATCAACACCTCAATCTTACTATGAAGCGATTTTACTTTTTCTTTTTTTGTTGGCTGAGTGCCTTTATCCTATCGGCTCAGACCACTTTTCAGGTCAAAATTTCGCCGGCTCTGCATGCCCAGACCTTGGACGGCCGGTTGTTGCTGCTGATTTCGAAGAATGAATCCTCGGAGCCACGATTTCAGATCCAGGACGGGCATGCGACGCAGCAGGTCTTTGGCCAAGATGTGGAGAATTGGAAATCGGGAGCGGCCATCACGATGTCCAATGCCAGCACCTATGGGTATCCGATCGAGAAATGGGCCCAATTTCCAGCTGGGGAATACACCGTGCAAGTTTTGTTACATAAATACGAGATCTTCAAGCGCAAAGACGGTTTCACGGTCAAAATGCCTATGGATCGGGGAGAGGGCCAGCAGTGGAATCTAGCTCCGGGTAATTTGTATAGTAAGCCGGTGAAGATGAAGATCAATCCCAAGCAGGTGGGCGTGGTGTCGGTCGTTTTGACCGAGGAGATTCCGCCCATTCCAGAACCGAAGGATACCAAATACATCAAGCACATCAAGATTCAGAGTAAATTACTTTCTGATTTTTGGGGCCGCCCGATGTTTTTAGGGGCGCATGTGTTGTTGCCGGAAGGTTTTGATGAACATCCGGAAGTGAAATATCCATTGGCTATCTTTCATGGTCATTTTCCAGCAGACTTTGATGGCTTCCGGACCTCTCCGCCCGATCCGAATGTACCGACGGATGATTACAATCCTCGATTTAAGATCTATGGATACAATAAAATAGTCCAGCAGGAAGCGTATGACTTTTACAAGATGTGGACAGGCCCGGACTTCCCCCGAGTTTTAGCCATTGAAATTCAGCACCCTTGTCCTTTTTACGATGATTCGTATGCCGTAAATTCTGAAAACATTGGGCCTTACGGAGATGCCATCACCTATGAGCTGATTCCGCATATCGAAGAGCAATTTCGGGGCATTGGGCAAGGCTGGGCTCGTTTTACGTATGGAGGATCTACGGGCGGTTGGGAGGCATTGGCAGTACAGGTCAAATACCCAACTGAGTACAATGGATGTTTCGCGGCTTGCCCGGATCCGATTGATTTTCGAGCCTTTACAACTGTCAATATTTACGAAGATGCCAATGCCTATTTTTATGATGCCGATTTCAAGAAATTAGCTCGACCTGGACATCGGGATTACCTAGGGCAGATTTCGGCCACCGTACAACAGATGAATCAAAAAGAACTGGCACTCGGAACCAAAACCCGCTCGGGGCAACAATTTGATATCTGGGAGGCGGTGTATTCCCCCGTGGGCCCAGATGGGTATCCTAAACCTATTTGGGATAAGAAAACCGGAGTAATTGATAAAAAAGTGGCCGAATACTGGAAGGAAAATTACGATTTAGCCTACTTACTCAAGCGAGATTGGGCGAAACATGGAGAAAACTGGAAAGGACGTATCCATATTTACTGTGGGGATATGGATAATTTTTATCTAAACAATGCCGTGTATTTGGCAGAGGACATGTTGAAGACTCTCCAGAATCCACCTTACGATGGAGTTGTAGACTATGGGGACCGTGCCGAGCATTGCTGGAATGGCGACCACACCCAACCCAATTACATAACCCGATTGAGGTACCACCGGATGTTTATTCCGAAATGGGCTGAACTGGTTAAAAAAACAGCACCTGCTGGGGCGGATTTGACCTCCTGGCGGTATTGAGATAGCCCCTGAATATATTTTCAACTCATCTCCCCCCAAAAAAACTCCTTGTTTCATTGGCTATTTCACAAACGAAACAAGGAGTTTTTTGAGCTAAATACAATCGATTGAAAGGGTGCTTACGCCTTCCCAAACAACTCATCAACTTTATTCCAGTTCACTACGTTCCAGAACGCCTTCACGTAGTCTGGGCGGCGATTTTGGTAGTTGAGGTAGTAGGCATGCTCCCACACATCCAATCCTAAAATGGGAGTTCCCTGATCCGGCGCTACATCCATGAGTGGATTATCTTGGTTTGGAGTGGAGGTTACCTTTAACTTTCCGTTTTGCACAATCACCCAAGCCCAGCCAGATCCAAAGCGACTTCCCGCAGCGGTATTGAAGGCCGTCTGCATGGCTTCCAATGAACCAAAGTCACGCTGAATCGCCGCCAAAACCCGGGCGGATGGGGTTGTTTTGGTCGGACTCAACAACTCCCAAAAAAACGTGTGGTTCCAATGTCCTCCTCCGTTATTGCGTACGGCCACCGGATGCTGACTCATTTTTTTGAAAAGCTCCGTCAACTCCATCTTTTCCATGGGAGTATTGGCGATCGCCGCATTGAGGTTGTTGACGTAGGCCTGATGGTGCTTCCCGTGATGAATCTCCATCGTCTTTTTATCTATATGAGGCTCCAGGGCATCAAAAGCATACGGTAAAGCAGGTAGCGTGTACGGCCCAGCCACTACCGGAGTGAATTTCGCGGCTCGCGCCATCACAGTGGCTGCCATTCCACCAAATAATGTTCCTAAAAATGCTTTTCTGTTCATTTCTGTTGGATTGATTAAGGTTAAACAAAGCTATTCATTCTACCCAGGAACCAAAAGAATTGTTTAGGATTTTACTTTAAACTCGGAGGTCGTATGGAATACGATATCCGGATTGTTCTCTTGATTCATACGCAGAATCCAATCGGTCTCAGCCAAAAATACTGGATTTTGGTCTTTGTCGTAGGCAATAAAATTGTTCTTTAAGCGAATAAACTCGGCCAATTTTTCCGGTTCCTCACTCGTAATCCAACAGGCTTTGGAGTAAGGCTTGCTCTCAAATCGGCACGATGCCCCGTATTCATGCTGCAGGCGGTGTTGGATAACCTCAAATTGAAGCTCCCCAACCGTGCCAATGACTTTCCGATTCCCCGGCTGCATAATAAACAACTGCGCAACCCCTTCCTCCGAAAGCTGCATCACGCCTTTGTCCAACTGCTTGGTTTTCATCGGGTCGGTATTGATGACCTCCCGGAAAAGCTCCGGCGAAAAGCTCGGGATGCCGGTGAATTGCAAAATCTCACCTTCCGACATCGTATCCCCAATCTTAAAATTCCCTGTATCGTACAGTCCGACCACATCTCCCGGATATCCTTCCTCGACCACATTCTTGCTGTCGGCCATGAACATATACGGGTTCGAAAAACGCATGTCTTTTCCTGACCGGACATGTTTGTAGAACTTTCCTCGTTCAAAAACACCCGAACAAATCCGCAAGAACGCGATGCGGTCCCGGTGCCGTGGGTCGATGTTGGCGTGAATTTTAAAGACAAATCCGGTGAATTTCTTCTCATCTGGCTCTACCACCCGCTTATCGGTCTCCCGCGAAATGGGGTGAGGCGACATTTCACAGAAGGTATTCAGTAATTCCATCACTCCAAAATTACTGACGGCACTCCCAAAAAAGACGGGCGCTAGATTTCCTGCCCGGTAGGCCTCGCGGTCAACTTCATCGTAGATGCCCTCGATCATCTCCACATCTTCCCGTAGTTGAGCGGCGTCTTTGGTACCCACTTTTTCGTCCAAAACAGGCGAATCGATCGGAATTTCGAAGATATCCTCCTCCAATTTGGTTTTGTTGACCGCAAAGAAGTTCATCTTTTTTTCCAACAAATGATATACCCCTTTGAAAGTAGACCCTCCATTGACTGGCCATGTGATGGGCCGAACCCGGATGTTGAGTTTATCCTCCAGTTCATCCAGCAAATCGAATGGATTCTTGCCCTCCCGGTCCATTTTATTCACAAAAATGATCACCGGCGTTTGGCGCATTCGACAGACTTCCATGAGTTTCTCCGTCTGTTCTTCCACCCCTTTCACACAGTCGATCACCAAAATAACGGAGTCCACGGCGGTGAGAGTTCGGTAAGTATCCTCGGCGAAATCCTTGTGGCCGGGGGTATCCAGGATATTGATTTTAAGATTTTGGTAATTGAATGTCATGACCGAGGTCGCCACCGAAATTCCCCGTTGCTTCTCAATTTCCATGAAGTCGGAGGTCGTGGTTTTCTTGATCTTGTTATTTTTTACGGCACCTGCCGTCTGGATCGCCCCTCCAAAAAGTAATAACTTTTCAGTGAGCGTGGTTTTCCCGGCATCGGGGTGGGCAATGATGGCAAAAGTGCGGCGTCGGGCCAATTCCTGTTCAAAATTCATATGGGCACGGGTTCTAGAGAACCGAACTATTTTACGAGTGATTTAATTTTAAGGATGCAAAGTTACCTATACCTTTGGAAAATATTTCAACCTATTTCGGAAAATGCAAGATACCTACGAGCACATTATTGATCAGATCCTCGAACAAGGCTATGGGGTTGTGGATCAGTTCCTCCCGCCCGATTTAGTTTTGGCCCTGCAAGCCTCTTTTGCCCAACGGCAAGCGAATCATCAGTTTCGGAAGGCGGGAATCTCCAAAGATCAGGCCGTGGTGGATTCCATTCGAGGCGATGAAATCTTTTGGCTCGAAGAGGAGGGAGCCCTCCCTGCGGAGCGTCAGTATTTGGATTTAGTCACCGATTTTTCAGCCTACCTTAACCGGACTTGCTATCTTGGGATTCGGAGCCATGAATTTCACTATGCTTCCTATCCTGTAGGAACATTTTATAAACGACATCTGGATCAATTCAAGTCCGATTCTGCCCGAAAATTATCCATGATTTGCTACTTGAATCCGGATTGGGAACCTAGCCACGGCGGAGCGTTGCGATTGTACTTGCCCACGGGCCCTTTGGATATACTACCCGAGGGTGGGCGTGTGGCGATCTTTCAATCCCATACCATCGAGCATGAAGTATTGCCCGCCACGCGGGAGCGGCGAAGCGTCACGGGTTGGTTGAGGGGGTAGGCCATTTCTCGACCAACAGGTAGTTTCGATATTCGCCAACACGCCAACCGGTCAGGCGGTAGATCCACAACAAGAAACGAACCTTCAGGCTGTATTTCTTTTGACGGATGTCGTGCTGAAATTGCCAAGATTGATTTTCGATGCGATTTTTCATGACCGCCGGATGTTGGCCCTCAAATTCAACCAAGGAATCGATCTGGCTGTAATCAAAGGTATCTGGGGCTTTCCCATACTTTTGATGGAGGCGCTCGTCTGATAGCCAAAAAGCACTGGTGTTTTTTATCTTCTCCATTTGTTTTTCGGGTGGCTTGACCCATCCGTAATGGTGAACGTGGGCGGGAATCAAGGCCACCCGAAGCTTCTTGTTTTCGCCTTTTCGAAAACCCTGGGCATCCCGGTAGCTGTAGACTTGTCGACCCGACTTAAAAACCCGGATTTCGCGCCGATACCACTTTCTGGAATCGGCGATGTACCGGTAGGAACCATAAAAATGACGATAGGAAAAAAGGAGTCCGTCGATGTCATCACGGTGTTGATAATACGCCATGGCTTGTTGGATGATCGGTAGGTCTTCTTCTGGAATGACTTCATCCCCTTGTATGTAAAAACACCAGTCCGTATCAGGTGGAATGGCCGCCAGTGCCTTGTTGGTTTCCTCGGCTAAAACGCGTCCGCCCTCTCGAAGTCGGAGGTCCCATTGGGTTTCTAGGATTTGGATTTTTGAGGAATTTAAGGCTTGCATCGCCTCTAAGGTATGGTCTTGGGATTGGCCTACGGCGACCACAAAATGATCACAAATGGGCAGTATGGATTGAATGGCCTCTCGGATCGGATAATCATATTGAATGACATTTCGGGCAATCGTAAATCCAGTGACTTTCATGTTTTTATTGCAAAGGTAGGGGTAGTTTGGGATTCTTCATCGACATGAATTCACTTTTCATCTATTGTCACTTGAAGTTACAATAAGATTTAAAGAAATTCCTTCCGATTTAACCCCAACCGAAAAAAACAATGACAACCAACCGACGCGATTTCTTAAAAAAAGCGGGTGCCTTAACTATGGGATCTGCTTTATTTTCAGCACCTTGGCAGGCTACAGCGGCTAAAAGTGCGTTTAAAAATATTGGTGTTCAGCTCTTTACTGCGATGTCGGCCTTGGATAATGACGTGCCGGGTACACTGAAAGCCATCGCTCAAGCGGGGTATACGGAGATCGAGTCGGCATTTAGTCGAAAAGGGGGATATTATGGCATGACAGCCAAGGAGTTTTCTGTGTTTGCCAAAGATTTGGGATTGAGCTGGAAGAGCCACCACATCGGTGGGGCTGCTCGGCCTCCGCAAGCCAATGCTCCAAGTAGTGCACCTCGGCCAGCCATGAAAAACCTACGTGATCATTACCAAGAAGTGGTGGATAACATGGCAGAGGCGGGTGTTCCTTATTTGGTTTGTTCTAGTACACCCATCAAAACGTTGGATGAGGTCAAACGCTCGATCGAGGTATTTCAAAAGGCTGGAGAGGCATGTCAAAAAGCAGGCATTGTTTTTGGATTTCATAACCACAGTGCCGAATTTGAGTTGGTGGAGGGTGTGAAGCCATTCGACTTAATGGCCAAAGAGTTATCGCCTGATATCCTAAAATTTGAGTTGGATGTAGCCTGGGCGATGAAGGCTGGGGTTGATCCCGTGGCACTATTCAAAGCACACCCTAAGCGCTTCCCTTTGCTACATGTAAAAGACTTGGAGAAAGGTACATTTAAGCCGGTCGAAATTGGTGCGGGGTACTTGGACTATTCCCAAGTATTTGCTCATGCCAAAACAGCAGGCGTCAAGCATTTATTTGTTGAGCAAGACGGGGCACCTGAGCCGGTCAAAAATCTCCAAAATAGTATCACGCACCTTCGTAAATGGTTGAGTTGATCCCTAGAGTGGCCTATATCGTCAACCCCAACGAGATGTACAAGGTCCCGTTGGGGTTTGCTTATCGTGGCATTTTTAAAACGCTCGAGATAATCGAGGCACGTTGTCTTTGGGGTAATCTGTAGTTAGTCAATTGGACAGGGTCTGAAACTCAATTTGTTGACTTTATTCGGGAACAAAATCTATAGTTTGATTAATCATTTAAAAAAAAGGTTAACTTTGTTCAGTACCTTCAAAAGGTACGTTCAATCCTAATTTTTGTGCTTTGCAATTTCAAGAACTCCCATTACATCCGTTGACCCTTGAAGGGATTGACGCCATGAATTTCCAACAGGCCACGTCGATTCAATCCGAGGCCATTCCGATTATTTTGTCCGGAAACGATTTGATCGCCTGTGCGCAAACCGGGACCGGAAAAACCGCTGCCTATTTAATTCCGATCCTCGATAAAATAGCCCGAAAGGATTCTGACCACACCGTGGCTTTGGTGTTGGTGCCAACTCGTGAGTTGGCTAAACAAATTGACGAACAGCTGGAAGGCTTTAGTTATTTTATTTCGGCCACTTCCATCGCCATTTATGGGGGAGGGAAAGGGGAAAACTGGGATCAGCAACGAAAAGCGTTGGTCGAGGGCGCCGATATCATCATCGCTACACCGGGCCGTCTGATGGCGCACATGAAATCTGGTAAAATTGACTTCTCGTCGCTTGAGTGTTTGATTTTGGACGAAGCCGACAAAATGCTCGATATGGGCTTTTCAGAAGATATTCTTTATATCATCAAACACTTGCCTGAAAAACGCCAAAATCTGCTTTTCTCGGCTACCATGCCCAAGAAGATCCGGGATTTTGCGGATAAAATTTTGGTTGACCCAAAAGAAATTCGGCTAGCTGTTTCCAAGCCTGCTGAGGGCATCGATCAGCAGTTTTACATGGCCACGGACGACCAAAAGTTACCTATCTTACTTCATTTGTTGCAAGATGCCCAACCGGATGGCATCATCCTATTCACCTCCCAAAAGAATAATATCCAACGGATTGTTCGGGCTTTGAACAGAAAAGGATGGGAGGCGCGGGGTGTCTCGTCGGATATCGAACAAGGCGAGCGTGAGGAGATTCTGCGAGACTTTAAAAATAAGCAGGTCAAGATTTTGGTGGCCACCGACGTCCTTTCCCGCGGCATTGATGTGTCGGGCCTGAGCCATGTCATTAACTTTGACGTACCCAGGGATGCAGAAGATTACATCCACCGAATTGGCCGAACTGCGCGGGCGGCCTCTACAGGTACGGCGATTACGTTCGTCAATGAGAAAGATCAGTTGAAAATTCCAAAAATTGAGCGATTGTTGGGATACGAGGTTGTTAAACAATCCATCACAGAGTCCCTGGGCTTAGGCTCAGCTCCTGTGTACAGCGTACGGCCGCGACCCGCTCAATCGTCCAGTTCAGCCCCATCCAAAAAACGTAAATTTAAACCCAAAAGACCGCATGGATCAGCGACTCATAAATCTGTATGACGAGTACACCCACAAGCCTTTAAAGCGTGATGAATTCATTCGCCGCTTGGTTGAATTAACCGGAAGCATGGCCGCTGCTATGACGGTACTGCCGTTGATCGAAACCAAGAAAAACCATATTCCCCTTACCTCACCCGACGACCCATCGTTGGTGGCGGCTGACATCACGTATTCTACCCCCCATACTCAAATGAAGGGTTATTTGGTCATGCCTTCGACGAAAGAAAAGCGGGGGGCAGTCATTGTGGTCCATGAAAATCGAGGGTTGAATGAACATATTCGGGATGTGGCACGCCGGGTCGCGAAAGCGGGCTATATAGCCTTAGCTCCCGACGGCCTTTCGCCCAAAGGTGGTACTCCCTCCAATGAAGATGAGGCTCGTGGGCTGTTTCCGACCTTGGATCCCGATCAGACCTTGGCTAATTTCGCAGCGGCTGTCCCATATTTACGGTCGTTGGACGTCTGCAATGGTAAAGTTGGGGTAGTCGGATTTTGTTGGGGGGGAGCCATGGCCAATCGGCTGGCTTTTCGTGGAGATCAGATCGCCTGTGCCGTGCCTTATTATGGACGCCCAGCCGATCCGTCTGACATCCGACCAACCCAAACTCGATTGCTCCTTCAATACGCTGGGCTAGACACGCGTGTCAATGAAGGACTGCCGAGTTATGAAGAAGCCTTGAAGGCGAATAAAGTCGCCTATGTACTTCATATTTACGAAGGGGCTCAGCATGCGTTTAATAATAACACGTCGGAGGCTCGGTACAATCCGACCATCGCTGCCTTGGCTTGGGAGCGGACATTGGCTTTATTTCAAGAAACATTGAGGTAAATTTATGAAGGCATTGGTGCTCGGTGGGGGCTCCCTCAAAGGTGCATGGCAAGTTGGGGCAATCCAGGCGATCTTGGAGACAGGTTTTGAGCCAGACATGATCTACGGCATTTCGGCAGGTGGCCTGAACGCCGCCTTCATGGTTAATGAAGCGGGTCGTCAGATGGAAACCAACAAGAAAATTAACTGGGATTTGGTCAATAAACAACTGATCAACTTCTGGCTGGAAAACATCAATAAACCCTCAGATATTGGTTTTTTGCGTTCCAAATGGTCTTTGGGCTTGGACACGGTTTTAAGTCGATTCGACGGACTCATTGATACCAATCCCCTGCATGAAAAACTTAAAAAGTACATTGATCTCACCACCTTACGGCGAAGTCCTATCCGACTCAAGGTGGGTACCGTGAATATCAACACGGGTGAAATGTATTACGCAGATCCGTCTGAACAATATTTCTTAGATTACTTGCGCGCTTCAAGTTCCTTGCCGATTATCATGCCAGTTATTCAAATTGGAGGAGACCACCGCCAGGCTTTCTTGGATGGGGGGATTCGAGAGGTAGTTCCATTAAAACAAGCCATATTAGATGGAGCCACTGAAATTTATGCGGTGGCCACCCATCCCAAGCATCGTAAAATGGAAGCAATCAATTACCGGAGTTTTTTTAGCCTGATGGAACGGGTCAAGGATATTTCGGTGAATCAGTTTGAAAATTCAGACATTGAATGGGCGGAGAATTATAATGAGTCGATTATGGAAATTGGTGGGTTTAAACTAGCCAAACAGATTAATTTAACCGTTATTCGGCCGGCGGAACCTGTCAATATCCACCTGACTTCCTTTGATCGGGAGGATGTCATGAATGTCATTAAAGAGGGTTTTACGTTTGCCTATACGCAACTTCATCAACCTAAATAATAGGACAAATCAACGGAAGTTGATACTTTTTAAACCCATGGTTGATTGGTCTTAATAGGTTGTGTAAATTTACCCCTAACACGTAAGTACCTATAAATCTTCCTCCATGAACGTCCTGATTTGTCCAGATAAATTCAAGGGCACATTAACGGCTTTTGAGGCCGCCCATGCGATTGCTCAAGGGTTACCACCGCAAGTCAATTCGATGATCCATCCAATGGCTGATGGGGGGGAGGGATCCTTGGAGGTAATCGCAGAGCAAACCCAAGGGCATTGGGTTTTTTCTTCGGTTCATGATCCGCTTTTTCGGCCTATACAAGCCCGTTATTGGGTGTCGGGTGATACGGCTTACATCGAAATGGCCAAGGCATCTGGCTTGGACTTACTACACGATTCCGAAAGACAACCCTGTCAAGCTACCTCGTATGGTACAGGTGAACTGGTGTATCACGCCATGACGTCGGGATTTAGAAAAATCATGTTGTTTATTGGGGGAAGTGCCACGGTCGATGGCGGTGTGGGGCTTCTAGCGGCGTTGGGCTATCGTTTTTTTGACTCCAAGGGTAACACTCTTTCGCCGGTGGCAGGCAACTTAAGTTCTATAGAGTCCTGGTTTGAGCCCCGGTTGAACCTCGAGGTATCGGTTGTTTGCGATGTCACCAATCCATTGCATGGAGACTTTGGGGCTGCGCGCATGTTTGGTCCACAAAAGGGGGCCTCACCTGATCAAGTAGAACAACTAGCGGCGGGATTGTGGCATTTTGAGAGGAAAGTAGCGCAAAAATACCGTATTGACTGGGCTCTTTTTCCGGGAGCAGGGGCTGCTGGGGGTGTTGGATGGGCAGCCTTGGCCTTTTTAGGGGCGACATATCAAGCTGGCTTTGACTTCATCGCCCGGGTAACGCAATTGGAAAAGAAAATTCAGGTGGCCGATCTCGTCATTACGGGAGAAGGAAAAATCGATGCCCAGACTTGGCACGGAAAAGTGCCCGATGGGGTGTATCGACTAGCCAACCATTGGAACAAACCCGTAGTGGCGCTCTGCGGCATCCAAGAAGGAACAAGCCCGATACCGGTTTTTGATTTGGTGTCGGTGGCACCAAACATGGAAAGTGCCCAAAAAGAGGCTGAAAAATGGATCTTCGAGGTGGTTCGGCGTTGTATTAATAAATAGATAAGATTCCAGCTCCGAAAAACTGGAGTACTCCCCACTCTTTGGATCGTCTAAGTTTGAAATTTAACCTTTAGAATACAAAGAGGGTAATTACACTAAATCCAACGTTATTCAACAAATGGATTTATCGATATTTTGGGAACTTTCCTTATGTACCCTCCGGGATTTTTTCTATACCACTTAGCAAGGAATTTCCTGTATCCTTGTGAATTTTAACACTTGGGTTGTAATTTTCAGCTTCAACACTTCATCCTATGAACAGGACCTCACCGCTTTTTCCAGAAGTTGCACCCACCCAATTCGAGAGGACGCCTCGCAAAGGGCGGATCACCTCAGAGGGAATTACCCTGCAATCCCATTACCCCCACGTACATTGGCCCCATACCCAATTTACCGCGGGAATTCCCCCTTTTTTACGTGGTCCCTATGCCACCATGTACGTGCAACGGCCTTGGACCATTCGCCAATACGCCGGCTTTTCCACCGCCGAGGAATCCAATGCCTTCTATCGCCGAAACCTCGCCGCTGGCCAGAAAGGTCTCTCGGTCGCCTTTGATCTCGCCACCCACCGGGGTTATGATTCCGACCACCCCCGTGTCGAAGGAGATGTGGGTAAAGCGGGTGTCGCCATCGACTCAGTAGAAGACATGAAACGACTATTTGATCAAATCCCCCTCGATCAAATGTCTGTCTCCATGACCATGAATGGGGCCGTTTTGCCCATCATGGCTTTTTACATTGTGGCCGCCGAAGAACAAGGCGTCCCAAGTCAAAAATTAACCGGGACCATTCAAAATGATATTCTCAAGGAATTCATGGTCCGAAACACCTATATCTATCCGCCTGCGCCCTCCATGCGGATTATTGGCGATATTTTTGCCTATACCACGCAAAATATGCCCAAATTCAACTCAATCTCCATTTCGGGCTACCACATGCACGAGGCAGGAGCTCCTGCCCACATGGAGATCGCCTATACGCTGGCCGACGGTCTGGAGTACATCCGCACTGGCCTTGCCGCTGGCATGTCCATCGACGATTTTGCTCCGCGTCTTTCCTTCTTCTGGGGAATCGGCATGAACCATTTCATGGAAATTGCCAAAATGAGAGCCGCACGGGTGCTTTGGGCCAAATTAGTGAAGCAATTCAATCCCCAAGATCCAAAATCCATGGCCCTCCGGACCCACTCCCAAACCTCCGGCTGGTCCCTAACGGAACAAGATCCTTTCAATAATGTGACCCGTACCTGCTTAGAAGCCCTCGCGGCGGCTATGGGTCATACCCAATCCTTGCATACCAATTCACTGGATGAAGCCATCGCTCTACCAACCGATTTCTCGGCCCGAATTGCCCGAAATACCCAGTTGTACCTACAACATGAAACCCAAATCTGCCGCGTTGTCGACCCTTGGGGTGGCTCTACCTACGTCGAAACCCTGACCCACGAATTAATCCAAAAAGCCTGGAAGCTAATTGAAGAGGTGGAGGAGTTGGGTGGGATGACCAAAGCCATCGAAGCGGGACTTCCCAAACTACGTATTGAAGAGGCCGCCGCCAAAAAGCAAGCCCGCATTGACTCCGGAAAAGAGGTAATCGTAGGGGTCAATCGCTACCAAACGGAGGAAAATGAACTCATGGATACCCTGGAAATTGATAATCAGGCGGTCAGATCCCAACAAATTACGCAATTAAATGAAATTCGAGCCAACCGAAATACCAGCCGGGTCCAAGAGGCCCTGAGCCGTCTGACAGAAGGTGCTAAGTCGGGTGGGAATTTGCTGGCTTTAGCCGTGGATGCTGCCAGAGAGCGAGCTACGTTAGGTGAAATTTCAGATGCCCTCGAGAAAGTCTTTGGTCGACACCAAGCAATCATCCGGTCGATTTCTGGTGTATATAAAGCCGAAGTCAGCGATAATGAGCAATTCCAAAAAGCAAAGCAAATGGCTGATGAATTCGCAACACTCGAAGGTCGACGTCCCCGAATTTTAATCGCTAAAATGGGTCAAGATGGACATGACCGAGGTGCCAAAATCATCGCCACCAGTTTTGCCGATTTAGGTTTTGATGTCGACATGGGTCCGCTTTTCCAAACACCTGCTGAAACAGCCCGACAAGCAATCGAGAATGATGTACACATCGTGGGTGCCTCCAGTCTGGCTGCCGGACACAAGACCCTCGTTCCCCAATTGATCGACGAATTAAGAAAGTTAGGTCGAGAAGATATCATGGTTATTGCCGGTGGTGTGATCCCTCCCAAAGATTATGAGTATCTTTACCAGGCCGGTGTGAAGGGGATCTTTGGACCCGGAACCATCATTTCGGTGGCCGCCCAAAAAATCTTACAAGACCTCATGAATTAAATGCTTAATTGATATGCGACTCTTACTCCTTGCTTTGCTTTTTCCCTGGGTTACCACTGCCCAAATGTCGGTCATGACTTTTAATATTCGCTTAGCAACTCCGTCAGATGGGATCAACCAATGGGAAAATCGAAAGGAGCGGGTAGCAGAAACCATCCTGTGGCATGAAACACAAATTTTGGGAGTTCAAGAAGCACTGCACAATCAAATGATGGATCTTCAGGCTCGACTGCCCTACTATGCCTATGTAGGTGTCGGACGAGATGATGGAAAAACAGCCGGAGAGTATTCCGCCATTTTTTATAAAAAAGCGCTTTTTGAGGTAATTGAATCCCGCACGTTTTGGTTAAGCACCACCCCCGAGGTGCCCAGTTTTGGTTGGGATGCCAAAATCCGACGGGTGGTCACCTGGGCGAAATTTCGGGTTAGAAGTTCCCAAAAGACCTTTTTTGTATTCAATACCCATTTTGACCACCAAGGTGTGGAGGCACGCAGAGAAAGTGCTCTTTTGTTGAAACGAAAAATTCAAGAAATTGCCGGGAGCAGTCCAGTGGTGGTGCTGGGCGATTTCAATGCAGAACCTACTTCAGAACCCATGCAAATCATGCTAGGTGCTACACAACCACGCGTGTATGATGCCCGAACTCAAAGCTTAACACCCCCCTTCGGTCCTACCGGGACGTTCAATGGATTTAAATCGGGAGAACTGTCTGACCAACCCATTGATCATATTTTGGTGACCCAAGAATGGAAAGTAACCAAGGCAGCTACGTTGTCCCCAACTTGGAAGGGTTTATTTGCCTCTGACCATTTTGCCGTGGTGGCCTGGTTGCGTTTGCCTTAAAATGCTCTTTCCAGTTGTTTTTTCTTTTCCCAAGGAGCGGTGGTTTGCCGGCTCATATCCCACAAAAAAAATAAAACAAGGCCAAGAAAGAGAAGAAAGATGATTTTAAAAAGATTTTGATTCTTCTTTGTCGCCATAAACTAGTCCGTTTGTTTGGGTGATTGATAGGTAACAAACTCGCACGTTTTTGAACCGACCTCCGCCCACGTAAAGGTTGGTAAAACGCGCAATTGAACCCAGCTCGCCTTATCCATCGACCCGCCGTTTGCTTGCTTGGTAAGATATTCGCCAAAGAAGGTGATATCGGGATTATGCCCAAATAGAACAACCGTCTGGATATCCTCCGGTAGGGTATTGATGGTTTCTAGGTAAGCCCTAGGTCCACCGTCATATAACCCTTTTTTGGATACAATTTGTTCAACCGGAAAGGCCAACTGTTCAGCAAATATTCGAGCCGTTTCAGCCGCACGTGGAGCAGGGGAGGTGATGAATTGATCAATTCGAATCCCCACTTCAGCCAGCTTCTTACCCATCCGGGCCGCCTGCATGATCCCCGCTGAAATTAACTCTCGCTCAAAATCAGGAAAACGAGCACTGCCCTCTTCCGCTTTAGCATGTCGAACCAGAAAAATGGTCTTATCCATAGGTCAATATTTTCCTGCAATTTAAGGGTTTGCTTGGATTTTTATCATGCAACCTTTCTAAAAATGAAAAGGGACTTCCTCCTGCTTGGAAGAAGTCCCCGGAGAAAATGAGGTCTTCTACTTTTTCTTCAGCCTCTGAATCTCCAAGTCATTATAAATTGGTTCCCAATCAATTTTCCATTCTTCCCGGTTCCAACGGATCACAGCTTCTTGATTTCCTTTTTGATCAGTTTCTGTGAAAACCAATAAAAAAGTAGGGAATCGATTTTGAAGTATCGACATAACATGCGACGGTAACGATAGGTCATACCGATCCTCCAATTCCAATTCTTGCTCAATTAATTCTCCAGTTGAGGAAAACGTCAGCTCCCAATAGGTTGCTCCATCCAAGATGAGTGCCTCCCACGTTTTGGAATTTTCAGACGTTGCTTTAACAAATTGGGCTTGTGGATAAAGACGATCCAAAGTCGACTGCACCGATCGAGGAAGTTCTGTCTTGAGAAGATAATGAAATGGGCGTTCTGTTGTATCTGAAGATTGCCCCAGGTTGAGATCCCTCCATACGGTTTCTTTTTTTATTTTTTTAAGCGATACACGTTGAGTAGAAATTGACCACTCCGCCTCCCATTCTTCTTGATTGGCCCGGATAACCACCTCTTGATTACCTCGTTGGTCGGTCTCGACAAAAATGACTTGATAACTAGGAAATTGAGCCGATAATAAGCCGGTTATCTGTGGCACCATGGGGCGATCAAATCGATAATTCCGAAGTACTTTTGACTTGGTTAACCTCCCGACTTGTGTAAATTCAGCCTCCCAAATTTGATTTCTCCACTGGTACGTAATTTCCCATGTCAATGAGTCTTCCCGCTCTCCTCGTAAGAAAATTGCCTGAGGAAATTGACGGACAAAACTCTGCTGAATGACCATAGGTAGTTCTTGCAATAGAACATAACGGTATCCCAATACCGAAGAGGAATCTACTTCGCCATTTTGTACCTCCTGTTGTGAAATTGGATCTGTACTGACCGGACTAATCGTTTCATTTTGGCAAGACATAGCCATGAGAGCCGTTCCTACGGCTATCCAAAAAATACTAAATTTCATACGTCTGATTTGTTTGTTAAAAGGGGATATAGTTTTTATTCTGTGGCTTATACGAATCGAACCAACTTTTTGGTGTCGCCGTATGGTGCCTAATTTGGTTGGGATCAGTCATCAATCCGTAAAAATTGCCCATCCCGGGTAAACTCAAGTGTGACGCCATTCGCTAGGCGAAGTTCTTGTCCGTCACGATCAAGTTCCCAGCCAAACGCTTCAATGTTGGGGAAAAACTCAGCTGCTTTGTCAAGTAACCGGGCATCGATCGCACCCCGCGGTATAGCGGTACGGCCTTCAATTTCAGTGATTTCTCCTTTTCGATTAAACTCCAGCCGGGTTAAATTTTGTAAGGTTACATAGTATTCTCGACTTAAGCTGGACTCATCAAAATCTTGTACAATTTGAATGATGGGCTGGTCAACATAAAATCGTTCAATAAAAGCCAATGCTGAGGCGGGAAGTTTGGATTCTGGGATCACACGATCGTCTTCACAACTAGTGAAAACAAACAAACCCAAAAACAATACAATTACATAAATAGGACGAAACGGTTGCATGGTGGTATTGGTAAATTTCCACGAAATACGGAGCCCTCCTCTTTTTTGCTTCCATGCGTTTTTATTTTTTATCCTTGGAAGCATTTCCTCTGCCAATCTCGTACCTTCGACTATACTAATTGATGTACGCCGTGTTTTTTTCATCCAAGAAAAAAAGTTTGCCTCATGTAATTGAACAGTGCAAACGAAGGCACCCCGCAAGTCAGAGAGAACTTTTTGATCGGTTCTCGGGCTATGCCATGGCTATTTGCCAACGGTATGCAGCCAATGAATGGGAAGCCGAAGAGATGGTCAGTGATGGTTTCCTCAAAGTTTTTAACGGTTTGGATAAATACAATTCAGCCTTGCCCTTTGAAAGCTGGTTTAAGCAAGTCATGATCCATAGTGCCATCGATTACTTCCGAAAATACCAACCAAAAGCTGTTTTTTCATCGGTGGAAGGTGTAATGGAAATTTCGAGTGATTTGGATTCCTCCCAAGCTTTTGAAATGGAAGAGTTACTTTTGATGGTCCAAAGTTTATCACCAGCCTACCGGTTGGTTTTTAGCTTATCTGTCATCGATGGCTATTCACATGAGGAAATTGCATCGCAGCTCCAAATCACCGAAAGCGCTGTCCGCGCTAATTTAGCTAAGGCCAAAGCGAAACTTAGAGAGCGCTTAGCCGAAAAAAGTCAACGTAGTTTTCAATCTCAATCTCAAGGTTATGTCAAACCTTAACATGGACGATCTTTTTAAGAAGGCACTGGACCAACCCACGGCCCCCGTTTCCTCCCGGGTGTGGTCTACGATTCAACCCCTCTTACCCAAACCTTGGTATCTACAAGCTTGGATTGGGTGGCTCGTGGCGTTTCTTTCCCTCGGTGGACTGGGGGGGATGACCTATCAAGTTGTTTAAATTAAAAAAGAGGTTCAAAAACTTCAATCGACATCCGCCATTCGTTCTCGGGTTGATACCGTATATGTTTCACGAGTCGATACGTTGTACATCCTCAACAATGCCAGTGGTTATCCCGTAGCATCAACAGAGCTTCGTACGCCAACCCATTGGGTGTATCGCGATACCAATCAGCAACTTGAACAACCTAATGCTATTTCCTCGCCCATAAAACAGGCTGAAGAGAGTTCATCGAGGCCTACTTCAAACCTAAATCCTACGCCCAATCTGAATGAATCGCTAGCCCCAGAGATGATAGCCGAAGAAGGAAAACGACAACAGGAGACCTCAAACGAGACAAACGCTGCAGAATTGGCGGTAAACGAGTCCTCCAAGTCACCCGAGTCTATTCAAGAACCGGTAGTTGATACTAAAGAAAATCGCACCCAACGACCTCTCACGTCCGATATTCGATTGGTTGTATCGCCGGCAGTCAGTACCCAAGGTTCTTGGTCGACTCGTTGGGTGGCCGAGTGGGAAATTAGACAAAAATGGGCTGTTGGTACGGGTTTTCAAACCGATTTTTACCCTGAGTTTGAATATGACCGCGTCGTTGACTTTACCCGAGTGTATGGCCGTCCACCCAATCAAGTGTATGCCGAACTGGCGGATATTTCAAACTCCGTGCAGCAACGCATGGAGGATATTGAAATACAGCGGGCTGTTTTTTCGGTTCCGCTCTATGCAAGATATTATTTCGAAGGTTCACGAAATTGGCGTTTTTATCCGGAAGTCGGCTACCGTATCAATGTTTGGACACGCGAACGCGTGGACGTGGATATTGATACAGAAACCGGGCACGACTTCCGTTTATTTACCGCGAAAAATCCAACGCAACAGTTTTCCAAAGCCTTTATTGGGGCGGGGGTAGAATGGCAAAATCGAGGTTGGGCTTTTCAAGCCGGAAGCCGGTGGGTTAGCCAAGAGGGTATTTCGTTTCAAGTTGGTGTAGCTAAAAGTTTATTTGGGAAAAATCAATCCAAACTCTGGCGATTTTGAACGGATTCTCCCAAAAATTTTTGATTTTAGCAGTTCATCAATTTTGGAGTATCACATGACCACTTTGCAGGATATCATTACTTATTTGGAAGCCTGGGCTCCTAAGGCCTGGCAGGAGTCATACGACAACAGTGGTCTTTTGGTCGGAGATGTAAATCAACCCCTAACTGGGGTATTGGTTTCCTTAGATGTGACCGAGTCGGTTGTAGAGGAGGCCTATGAAAAAGGTTGTCAATTGGTCATTGCTCACCATCCTCTCATCTTTAAGGGAGTGAAATCCCTCGCAGGCAATGATTATGTTAGTCGAGCCATTCGAAAGGCCATTAAGTTGGATATGGCCATCTATGCAATCCATACCAATTTAGATCATGCTGGGAAGGGCGTCAGTTACGAAATGGCAAGTCGTTTAGGGCTTCAAAACATTCATGTGTTGGATCCCCAAAAAGGAAGACTGAAAAAACTGGAGGTTTTTGTGCCCGCTGCGAATAAAGAGGGGGTACTCAAAGCTTTACACGATGCCGGAGCAGGTGAAATCGGGAATTATAGCCAATGTAGTTTTCAAAGTTTTGGCCAAGGAACCTTCCTTCCGTTGGATGGGGCTCAACCAGCCATTGGGAAGGTCAATCGCCGGGAAGAAGTCCAGGAGGTAAAATTAGAGGTCCTTTTCCCAAGTCATTTAGAAGGAGGTATCTTGCGTGCCATGCATCAAGCGCATCCTTATGAGGAGGTGGCTTTTTTTGTGTTTTCATTGGACAATGTGCACCAGGAGGTTGGTGCCGGTGCAATAGGAGAGTGGGCAAGTCCCAAACCTACTCATGAGGTACTACGTCAAATTCAATCCGTATTTCAGGTACCGGTCATTCGTCATACGGCTCTAGTTCATGAGTCGATCCAGACGGTGGCATTGTGTGGTGGGGCCGGTAGTTTTCTAGTACCTAAGGCTTTAGCCAAGCGAGCCGATTTGTATATTTCGGCGGATTTTAAGTATCACGAGTTTTTTGATGCCGGTGATCGGATGATCATTGCTGACATCGGACATTATGAAAGCGAACAATACACAAAAGACTTGATTGTTACCTATTTATCCAAGAAATTTACTAACTTTGCGATCCATTTATCAGAAAGACAAACCAATCCGATTAATTATTTCGTCTAAATTTCAGTAATTACCTGAAAGGTTCAGGCGGCGAATCATACGTATATATATGGAAATTGCAGAAAAATTAAATGCGTTGCTCGAGTTGCAAGCCATTGATTCTCAGTTAGATGAATTGAGAAAATTGCGCGGTGACTTGCCAGAAGAAGTCAAGGATTTGGAGGATGAAGTGATTGGCATCGAAACACGGCTGAAGCGATTCAAGTCCGACATCGAAAACTTACAAGGCGAAATTGCTAAGCACAAGCTCAACAAAAAGGATTCCGAAAAATTGATCACCAAATACAAGGAGCAGCAAATGAACGTTCGGAATAACCGAGAGTTTGATGCTATTTCCAAGGAATTGGAAGGTCAAGAGCTTGAAATTCAGTTGTCGGATCGTCGCATCCGGGACGCTGAGTTCAAGATCAAGGATAAAGAAGAGGAAATGACCAAGGTACAAATCCAATTGGATACCCGTAAAATTGCCTTGGACGCCAAGAAGAAGGAATTAGAGAAATTGATTGCCGAAAGTCAAGAGGATGAGCTGCGTTTGTTGAAAGAATCGGAAAAGAAAGCCAACAAAATCGAAGAACGTTTGCTTAACGCTTACCAACGTATTCGGGGTAATGCTAAAAATGGCTTGGCAGTGGTAGCGGTTGACCGCGGTGCCTGTGGAGGCTGTTTCAATGTAGTTCCCCCGCAACGTCAAGCTGATATCATGGAAAAACAAAAAATTATTGTTTGTGAACACTGCGGCCGAATTCTGGCAGATGCGGGATCCATCGAAGTACACAAACGCAGAAAATAAAGTACCCAAAAAAGTCGAGCCGAGAGGTTCGACTTTTTTTTTGTTTGAACCTGATCAGACCTTAGGCATTTAACGTACGATGTGATACACCTCACTCAATAATTTTTTAGGTCCTTCCAACCTTTTAAATTCAAAAGTATCTATAGACTAAACAATAGAATATAGTGAGAAACAAAAGTTGGATCAATCTATTGATAGGGTGTATCGTCATTGGGGTGGTGAATTCTGCCTGTCAGCAAAATCAAGAATTAATCTCACCAGCCAATCGCCTCATGATCTTGGACCGTTTGGAGGGGAAATGGGTCCTCAAAAGCAGTAGACCGGGTTTTCCTGCCGATGCCCCCCATGTGGTAGCAACAACGAATGAATCCTATGTCTTTGACGTGGATAAGCTTGGCTACGCTTATTATGTGAACAATAGAGTAAAAGAAAGAGGGCAATTTACACTTGAAATGGCCATCAATTCAAGTTCGAATCAATTGACCATTACTTTTTCTGCCGACAAGACGCGAGCATCGCTCGCTTTTGAAGAGGATAAGGTGGTAATTGGAAACCGTATTCCGAAGGGAGCTGTATTATTTGATTACGATGACTATCATTATTTTACCAAGCATCCTTGAATTAACTCCAAGAAAAAACGCCTCTTTTACTCAATCAAGTAAAAGAGGCGTTTTGTGATTTTATCGTCTTTTAAACGTCGACACGAGCATATTTTGCATTTTTCTCGATGAATTCTCGACGTGGTGCGACATCGTCTCCCATCAACATGGAGAACAGAAGGTCGGCTTCGGCAGCGGAGTCAATGGATACCTGTTTGAGGGTTCGATGCGCTGGATCCATGGTTGTGTACCAAAGTTGCTCGGGGTTCATTTCACCCAAACCTTTGTACCGTTGTACACCCACACTATCTTCACGGCCGGCCCCAGCTAGTTTGCGAACCGCTTGTAAGCGTTGTTCCTCGGTCCAGCAATAGACTTCTTCTTTTCCTTTTTTAACGAGGTAAAGAGGAGGTTGAGCGATGTAAACATAGCCAAGTTCGATCAACTCCCGCATGAAGCGATAGAAGAACGTCAGGATCAAAGTTCGGATGTGGCTACCATCAATATCGGCATCGGTCATGATGATGATTTTGTGATAGCGGAGTTTGGCAAGATTGAGTGCTTTTTCGTCTCCATCTTTTCCAAACTGCACACCTAAAGCGGTAATGATGTTTTTAATTTCTTCGTTTTCGTAGATACGGTATTCCTGCGCCTTTTCTACATTTAGGATTTTTCCTCGGAGCGGTAAGATAGCTTGGAAAGCGCGATTTCGGCCTTGTTTTGCACTACCACCTGCCGAGTCTCCCTCAACCAGGTAAACTTCACACAGACTTGGGTCTGACTCAGCGCAGTCAGCCAATTTTCCAGGCAGGCCAGTTCCGGTCAAAACATTTTTCCGTTGCACCATTTCGCGGGCTTTTCGAGCCGCAATTCGGGCTTTGGCAGCTAGCAATACCTTTTCAACGATCATGCGAGCTTCTTTCGGATTTTCTTCGAGGTAGGTTTCCAACATGGATTGTACACAAGAAGATACCGCCGAGGTAACTTCTGAGTTCCCCAATTTGGTTTTGGTTTGCCCTTCAAACTGAGGTTCTGCTACTTTAACAGAAATGACCGCGGTTAGCCCCTCACGGAAGTCGTCCCCAGCGATCTCAATTTTCTCTTTCGCTAAAATCCCTGATTTATCGGCGTAGTTTTTGAGTGTCCGGGTCAAGGCCATTCGAAAACCTGAAACGTGGGTTCCACCTTCATGGGTGTTAATGTTGTTTACGAAAGAATACACGTTTTCGGAATACGAGGTATTGTAGATCATCGATACTTCTACGGGTACACCATCCTTTTCACCTTCCATGTACATGGGCGAGGCAATCAAACGCTCACGTCCTGCATCGATGTATTCCACGAATTCCGTTAATCCGCCCTCGGATAGAAATTCAACGGTTTTGGGTGTGCCATCCTCCTCCAATTCACGAAGATCAGATAGGATTAATTTAATACCGCGGTTCAAAAATGACAATTCCCGAAGTCGGTTGGCAATCGTTTCAAATTTATACTCCGTCGTTGTAAATATCGAGTCATCCGGTTTGAACGTGACGGTTGTGCCTGTACGATCGGTTACTCCAATTTCACGGACAGGATACAAAGGTTTTCCAATGGAATACTCTTGTTCAAATACCTTCCCTTCCCGGTGAACCTCAGCACGTAAATGGGTGGATAGAGCATTCACACAGGATACCCCCACACCATGCAATCCCCCCGAAACTTTGTAGGTGTCTTTGTCGAACTTCCCTCCAGCATGCAGGACCGTCATGACGACTTCAAGCGCCGATTTCTGCTCCTTTTCATGCAAACCTGTGGGAATCCCCCGCCCATTGTCTTGAACAGTGACCGAATTATCCTCATTAACTGTGACAAAAATAGTATCACAATGCCCAGCCAATGCCTCATCAATGGAGTTGTCTACGACTTCCCAAATCAAATGATGGAGTCCCTTGACACCAATATCACCAATGTACATGGCAGGGCGCTTTCTAACGGCCTCGAGGCCCTCTAAAACTTGAATATTGTTCGCTGAGTAGTCTTTTTGTGGGATGTTTGATACGTCAGACATAAATGGTGTTATAGTTCATAAAGTAGGGCAAGATTCAAGAAAAACTATTCAATTTATCTTGCTTTCAACACGTAAATATACGCTTTTTTACATAAAGAATCTTGGATTTTTTTCATTTAAAGCAAAAGATTTGATGGATTATACTAGGCTATGGTTACTTGCGTTAGGTTTAGAAAACATTTGTCTCCATGTATAAAAAAGTAAAACGATTCAGTCTCTTGGCGGCTGTCTTCGGATTCATCTCCTTTTCCTCTTTTTGCCAATACACAACAGCCGTTGGGGTCCGCTTTAATTCAGCTCCTGCTCTCACCATCAAACATGCACTCTCTAAAAAAAATGCGATTGAAGGCTTACTGTTCGGTTATGGGAATGGCCTTACCGGCACCTTGCTCTATGAAGTCCACCAAAATTTAGGTGAAAAGAACTTACGATGGTACTATGGTGCTGGGGGACACTTAGGTGTCTGGCGAGAAGGTCGAAGACGGTATGGTCCTTACTATATTGAAGATGGCGGGTTTCATTTAGGGGCCGATGGGATTCTCGGAATCGAATATACGTTCTCCGGGGCTCCCCTGAACTTGAGCCTCGACTGGAAACCGGCGTTTCAGATCATCGGGAACCCAGGCCTCTACCTAGGCGATGTAGGTTTAAGTCTTCGTTTTGCCGTTCGATAAAAACAGGAGGGATTTTACCCTCCTTTTCAAAAATAGTTCGTAAAATTGAATTCCAATTGTCTATTCAATTTTCAATTTTACGAATTCATGATGTCGAAACCACTGTTTTTCGTCAGTGTCCTACTATTATGTCAATTTAAAGGGTATTGCCAATCCTTTTTTGTGGTGCGTCACGCGGAAAAAAATACCTCCATTGCCGATAATCCCCCGCTGACAGAACTTGGTGAGGCCCGAGCCAAAAGATTACGTGGCATTTTAGCCTACCGTGAAATCCAAGGTATTTTTTCCACCGAGACTACCCGAACCAAGCATACGGTTTTGCCTTTGGCTGAAAGATTAGCCATTCCTATCCAAATCTATGATCCTAATAACCAAACTCGATTGATTGACTCCCTCAAAGGAATTAATTCCAATGTTGTCATCGTTGGCCATAGCAATACCATCCACCATGTAATCAATGGCTTGGCTGAGAAAACGGTCCTGGAGGGCCCTTTGGATGAATCCATCTACAATAGATTATACGAAGTAAAACGTCGAAAAATTGGAAAGCCGGAGGTGAAAGTCTATGAATTTTAATTCAATCTCCATACTTTCTCCTCAAAAAAAATCCCTAAATCGGCAGATTTAGGGATTTTTTTTATAACCAGCGATGGGTCAGTCAAGCATTAAATAAGCTTTGATGAAATCATCCAAATCGCCATCCATGACCGATTGAACATCGGAGGTTTCATGCCCCGTCCGGGCATCTTTGACTAGCTTGTAGGGGTGAAACACATAGTTTCGTATTTGTGATCCCCACTCAATTCTTTTCTTGGAGGCCTCAATGTCCGCTCGGGCAGCATTTCGTTTCTCCAATTCAATCTGATACAACCTAGATCTCAACATGTTCATGGCATGTTCACGGTTGGCATGTTGACTTCGCTCGATCTGACAGACAATAACAATTCCAGATGGCTTGTGCGTAAGCTGCACCTTCGTCTCCACTTTGTTTACATTTTGTCCACCCGCCCCTCCAGATCGTGAGGTTTGAATCTCAATATCCGCATCCTTGATGTCGATTTCAATGGAGTCATCAACCAAAGGATAGGCGTAAACGGAAGCAAAAGAGGTATGACGCCGAGCATTCGAATCAAATGGTGAGATCCGAACCATTCGGTGAACACCATTTTCAGATTTTAAATAACCATACGCCATAGGACCTTCAATTTTTAATGCAGCCGATTTTATTCCAGCTCCATCTCCATCTTGCCAATCCACTTGCGTGACCTTGTACCCATGTTTTTGAGCCCACATGAGGTACATCCGATACAACATACTCGCCCAATCCTGGCTCTCGGTTCCACCCGCTCCCGAATTGATTTCGACAATCGCCGAGAATTGATCTTCCTCTGCCGAAAGCATTTTTTTAAGCTCCAACGCTTCAATGATCTTTTCAGCCCTTGCTCGTTCCTCAGCTAATTCTTCCTCCGAAACTTCTTCCATCAGAAAGAATTCATGCAAGGTTTCTAAATCACCAATGGCATTTTCTGCCTCCAAATAAGCTTCCGTCCAGTTTTTTAGGATCTGGATTTCCTTTACTACTTTTTGAGCATGCTCTGAATCATTCCAAAATTCAGGCTGTGCTTGTTGATTTTCTAAATCTGAGAGTTTTTCTACGCGTTGATCGTAGTCAAAGATACCTCCTCAAAGCCGACACTCTGGCCTTCAAATCTTTCAACTGTTCCGTTGTCATGATTTCCTTAGGTGTTTAACATCATTTCAACTTTTTAGGACCTTCCTAAAAAGCGTCGGCAAAGGTACGGATTTTTTTTCAGGGTTGGTAGATTCCCTTTCGTCCGGCCATCCAATAACTTCCCCAACATGCCAGTCCCAGTAAATGTATTGGGATACATCCGAACAACTCATATCCCATGCACATGGCTGTCCAAGGGGCGGCTACAACACTCCCAAATTGTGCGACAAACCCTAGCCCTGTGGCTAAAGGTGCCTCCATTGGTATCCATTGCGCCAACGAATTACCTGTCATGGCACCAATGAAAAAGAGGGGAGTGGCTTCACCTCCTTTGAAACCAATGGAGAGGGTCAAAAGGGTCAATAGGAGCTTGGTCAAGCCAAAGTACCAAGGCAAAGGTTGCACAAAAGCTTTTTGAATCCACTCCACGCCCAAACCATGAAACGGAATTGACCAAGTACTTTGAAACGCTAGCGCCAGTCCGAGACCACCACAAGCCACACGCACGTATGGGTTGGGCACCCAATCAGATAGGGCTTTCAGAAAAGAAGAAACCCGTTTGAAAACTTGAGCCATCGCTCCAATCAAGAGGGCCAAGGCGGCCGTGTAGGCTATGGTGGAAAGGTCCCAATGAGACAATGAACCGGATAGGGTAGGATACACACTGTGATGTACATGCCAAAGATCAGAGCAGACCCAGTGGGCACCGTAACTTGCCGGAGCGACCCAAAAAACATGATACCATTTTCGATCAGAGGTCAGCTCATAAGCAAAAAACATACCCGCAAGTGGGGTTCCAAACACCGAAGAAAATCCGGCTGCTATGCCCGACTGTATCAAAAATGTACGGTGTTTTGGGAGCCATCTGGTCAATTGGTCTGCCAAACTACCTCCCATTTGAACGGCGGTTCCTTCGCGGCCGGCGGATCCTCCCCCAAGGTGGGTCAGCCAGGTGCCAATCAAAACCCAAGCCGACATCTTCCAAGAAATACGTGTCTGATTTCCTGCAAGTGCTTTAACCAAAGCCTTGTTGCCTTCCTGAACGGTCTGATCTCCATAGTGGTAAATGAACACAACCAATAGGCCGATCACCGGGAGGGAAAAAAGCCAAATGGGTTGATTCTCCCGTTGCTCGGCCACCCATTCCAAGCCTATTAAAAAAATGGCCGATGTCGATCCCGCGAGTAGTGAAATAAGAACGGTAGCCAATAAGCCCACGCTTATCGATTTGAAATCGAGGTCTCGCCACTCCTTTTGCAACATTTCCAAAAAATTCTTCGTTTATTTGTTAGGTTAACCTTTTTAGTCCACATGAGCAAACTTTGGCGTCTATTTTCCTTCATCACTTGGTTGTCGCTTTCCCAAATCCCTGTGATGGGTCAATTACAAAGTTATAAAAAAGGCTTAAGCTTGTTTGAAAAAGGGTATTACGACCAGGCCATTCGAGAATTGTCTAAAGTAAAGGACTTGGCGCCCTCCGAGAAATCTAAACTCTTCACTAAAATAGGAGATGCCTACCGATTGACCAATCGCTGGACCGAAGCCCAAGGATGGTACGAGCAAGCCATAGTTTCGGGAAATACATCTCCTGAGTTGATCTTTTATATCGGATATGCCCAAAAAATTAGTGGACAATATTCCGCCGCCTTGGCCTCCTTTGAAAAATTTACCCTAGCCGGTTCGCAAGACCGTGTGTTAAACGAACGCGCCAATCGGGAAATCAACACCCTCAAAATCATGGATGAGCTTTTGGTTTCAACTCCCGATGTGGTTGTCTATCCCGTTTCCTCCATCAATACCACAGGGGCGGAGTTTTCTCCTGTTCGATTCAAAAATCAGTTGGTTTTTACGGCCTCCAAAAAAGATAAAGTATATGCCAATGGCTTACCGTTTGTCGGCTTGTACCAAGTAAAAATAAATGAAGATTTGTCATTTGGCAGCCAAGCAGAGGTTTTCAGCCCTCAAGTATTTGATCCTGAACGAAATGAGGGAACTCCCGCGTTTTCGCCTGATGGGAAAATGATGGTGTTTGCACGAGGAAATACGGGAAAACGTAAGGACCTTTCTCCAGATGTAGACCTCTACTTAAGTCGCTTGGTTCCTGGTGAAGGTTGGACAAGCCCGCAGTGGATATCCGCCTCCGACTCAGCCAGTTGGGATGGATCGCCTGCCTTTTCAGGTGATGGACGAACCATCTATTTTTCATCCAATCGGCCAGGTGGAAGTGGTGGATTGGATATTTACCGCGTGAATATGGATGCCTCGGGCCGTTTTGGCAAACCTGTCAATATGGGCAAGGCCATCAATACCGCAGGGGATGAAATGTTCCCATTCGTTTCGGCCGATGGGAAGTTGTTTTTTGCTTCCGATGGCCACCCGGGTCTGGGAAAATTAGATCTTTTTGAAGCTGTTCGAGTTGATGGAAAAATCACCGTTCGCAACCTAGGTATTCCCTACAATTCTCCTATGGATGACTTCGGTCTTTCGTTGGATGAAGATGGAAATGCTTTCTTCTCCTCCAATCGACCTGGTGGAGCCGGTGATGATGACGTGTACTGGATTCCTGCTCCCGAAGTACCTGAAGAGGAGGATCCCGTATTGGCACAAGGTAATAAGCCCATAGATCCTAAAAACCCCTCCGGTTCCGGAAATCCATCCGATGCCAAACTGGTTCGTTATTTCCTAGCCGGAAAAATTCAAACACCTGTCGATGCCCAAAAATGGAACCCCTTGGATAGTGCTACCATCAAAATATATGCGCTAACTGAGGATTCTGAAGAGCTTTTGACCACGTTGGTTAGCCAGTCGGATGGAAACTTCGGTCCGGTGGCGGTTCAGGCGGATACCGACTACATGATCCTCGCAGAAAAGAAGAACTATTTGACCAAGCGGGAGGCCTTTACAATGTATGGCCGGTCTATACCCGTTTCCTTGCTTACCAAATCTGTTACCGACACCACCTTCTATACCCAGTTGACACTCGAGCAGGTGTTTGTAGGCAAAACATTTCGCCTAGAAAATATCTATTATGATTTTGATAAGTTTGATATCCGCCCAGACGCAGCCTTGGAGTTAGATAAGCTAGTTCGGATACTTCAAGATAATCCGCAAATTAAAATTGAAATGGGCTCCCATACTGATGCACAGGGAACCGATATGTACAATGCCAGACTATCCCAACGTCGGGCAGAATCGGCGGTGAAATATTTGGTATCCAAAGGCATTGATCCGGAGCGTCTGACAGCCCGCGGGTATGGAGAGACCGAGTTGATCATTTTAAATGCCAAAAATGACACCGAACACCAAGTCAATCGACGAACGGAATTCAAAGTGGTTGAAATTCAGGGAGAAGATTAACGGCGGTTGTCTTCCCCATCCAACATACTCAAGTAACTTTGGTAGCGACTTTCTGCGATAAGTCCCTCCTCAACACCCGATTTGACCGCACAGCCTGGCTCATGAACGTGACGACAGTTGTGGAACCGGCACGAGTTAAGTAAGGCCCGCATTTCAGGAAAATAGTGGCCTAACTCCTCCTCGCCGATGTCCAAAAGTCCTAATTCTTTGATGCCAGGGGTATCAATTAGGTATGTTTCAGGGCCTAATTCAAACATTTCAGCAAAAGTAGTGGTATGAACCCCTTTGTTGGCAAAAGTCGATACCTCCGAGGTACGCAAATCAAGATCAGGTGCAAGGGCATTGATGAAAGTCGATTTTCCCACCCCTGAATGACCTGCCACCAAGGTGACTTTCTGATTCAATGCCTCTCGTAATTCGGTCATGCCAATCCCTTGCAGTGCCGATATAAAGTGACACGGATACCCCAATGGTTCATATAATTCAGCCAATTCTTGTTGATAATCCAGCGCTTCTTGAGGCATGAGATCGATCTTATTAAATACAAGCCGGGTGGGGATACGAAATGACTCCGCCGACACCAAAAAACGATCCACAAATCCCAAGGAAGTCCGAGGAAATGTCAGGGTAATGATCAATACTGCTTGATCCAAATTGGTAGCTAGAAGATGGCCATGCGCTGTTTTATGAACCGATTTTCGGACCAAATAATTTTCTCGGGACTGGATGTCCAGAATGACACCTCGTTGTTCTTCCCCCTCTTCCGCCTGAACCCAAACGCGGTCACCCACGGCAATAGGATTGGTTACTTTCAATCCCTTGATTTTGAATTTCCCTCGCAAACGACACGGCCAAATTGAACCGTCTGCCAATCGAACATCGTACCATGAACCCGTAGATCGCATGACCATGCCCTCTATGCGTGAGGTGTTTTCCATTTCTTTGGTTGCCAAATTGTATTCTTAAAATTTTCTTAAAAAATAAAGTAGCGTAACAACTTTTTGTTTCGCACAATCGTTTATACAACAAAGCTAATTCATTCAAACTAAAAACAATTCAGGTTATGAAAAAAGGAATCATCTGGGGGTTAGCCGCGGTGGCATTGGGCGCTGTGGTGTATGGGCTTACCAACAAAAATGGAAAGAAGGTGGTCTTGCCAAAGCTGAAGTCTTTGGTGAAATAATTTAATTTTGACCAGCTTCTATTTGGCGGTATTTAATTTTGAATATGAGGTTTATTCATGGAGGAACGGCGGTTAAAAAGTTAATTTCGATTGTTTTGTAAAGTCCAAAATTATTTTTTAATTAGGGCCATGTTTAATCTTTCAATGCATGAATTCTCGGAACAAAGGCAAGTATGATGTAAAGCGAACCAGCTTAACAAATGACTTTTATGATTTTGACGGAAAAAGAGGGGTGAAGGCACCTACTGGCAAGTCAGATAAGCGCGTGAAAAGTAACAAGAGACTGTATATCGACTCGTATTACGCTAGTAGTGAGGATGATATGTAATGAAAAACCCGAGTCTTTAACTCGGGTTTTTCATTTTTAATCAATTGATGGATCTTTTATTTCATTTCTTAAGGCAAAGAATTCAAGAACAGCCTGTCGACCTGAATTCAATAACATTTCTTTTTCTGTTACCGGCACTTTTCGAGGCATGGAGCTAAATCCGAGGTCATTGATGTAAATTGTGCGCTCCGGATCCCGAGGATGTGGAGGAGCTACATTTCGCATCAATAAGCCTGATAATGCCGACATATAGGTTCCAAAATCTTGGATAGTCCGAGGGGCGATCGTCTGATTCTGATTCAGATCGTAATCAATTTGGTCACACCGTTCCAATCGAAGGCCAATGGTTTCGGTATTGAAAGGTTTTTCACCCGTATTGTGTATATTTTTGATGAATTCAGGTCGGTCAAACACCTCAACCGGATAATTCATCAATAAACCTCCATCCACAAATAATTGACATTCAGCACATCCATCTTCCCAAACTTTTCCTTTAGAATCGAGCCAAATGGCTTCGTAAAATAAAGGAATGGACATGGAAATCCGGACTGCATCGGCAATCCGCATGGTCGGATATGTCTCATGCGAAAAAATCTCAATACGTTGTTCTGTTAAATTAGCACCGGTGACATATAAATCACGAAACGGATAGGTTTTGGCAAGTTCATGGAGATCAGCAAAAGTCAAATTAGGATTGCCTGTCCGTTGGGCGATCAACGTTAGCATTTTCATATGAAATGCATCCCCTTTATACCAACCAAATTTTTTCAATAAACGTTTGGTACCCTTCACGATGAATCCGTCGTCATTGAATGATTCAATCGGCGTAGAGTGAATAATTTCGGTGATTTCATCCGCATTATAACCCAGAGCAAAGAGGGCAGCTTGAATCGCACCTGCCGAGGTGCCGGCCACCCGTGTAATGGATTGTAATACACCTCGCGACTCTAATTCGGCCAAAGCACCGCCATAGGCAATGCCTTTAATTCCCCCTCCCTCCATCACCAAATTTCGATATACCGGTGATTGGGCTTGGGAGGGTAAAAGGGCTACCAATAGGAGGAAAAGTGCTAGAAACGATTTCATGGTTTTCTACGATATCTGCTTCAATAACAAATCCTTGACCGGGAATGTTCCTACCAACGAACTTGGCCTGTGCCCCGGCCAATCCATTTTTCAGTGACCAGTTTTTCCAATGCAAATGGTCCTCGGGCATGTAACTTTTGGGTGGAGATACCCATTTCGGCCCCGAGACCCATTTCGCCCCCGTCTGTGAAACGTGTTGAGACATTGTGATAAACCGCAGCCGCATCCACTTGTTGTAAAAATTGTTCAGCAATCTCTGGATCTTGCGTGATGATCGCTTCGGAATGTTTTGAGGAATGTTCCCGAATATGCTGTAAGGCTTGTTCAAGCCCCGAAACAATCCGTATGGATAGCGTAAGGGATAGCCATTCCATGCCAAAATCGCTCGCCTGAGCCAATGCAATGTCTGGATATCCTAAGGTTTGGATCAAGGGAAAAGACAAGGCATCGGCTTTTAATCGAACCTGATGTTTCTCCAGTTCAGGTAATAGGATAGGAGCTAAGTCGGGCCAAACGGTTCCATCTACTAAAATCGTATCCAACGAGTTGCAAACGGAAGGTCTTGATACCCGGGCATTGACAATAATTTGGACGGCCATATTCACATCAGCTTTGGCCTCGACAAACGTATGACAAACGCCCGCACCCGTTTCTATGGTGGGAATCAAGGTATTTTGACGAACATATTGGATCAATCCATGAGAACCTCGGGGAATGATGAGATCCACAAATTCGGTGGCCTTTAGCAGATCATCCACAACCGATCGGTCGGGTGGAAGCAACGTGACACAGGCAATTGGCATTTGAAAATCAACCAAAGCCTGTTTTAGCACGGTTACCATCGCCTGATTGCTTTCCCAAGCTTCTTTCCCTCCTTTGAGTATGCAGGCATTTCCGGACCGTAAACAAAGGCTGGCCACATCAAGGGTTACGTTGGGTCTTGATTCGTAAATGACCCCAATTACCCCCAACGGGACGGTCACCTTTTGGATGTGCAATCCATTGGCATGTTGTCGTTCGAGGATGACTTGCCCAAGGGGATCCGGCAAAGAGGCGATAGACCGTATAGCATCGATCTGCTGGGCCAATCGGTCATGGTTTAAGACCAATCGATCAAATTTAGAATCTTGGGAATCCATTTTCGAGAGATCTTTTTCATTTGCTTCCAGAATCCTAGGAATAGCCGTTGTTAGAAGATCTGCCAAGTGCAGTAAAAGTTGTTGCCGAGCGGAATCCGAGGAAATGGATAAAGAACGTGAGGCTTCTTGGGTGGATTCGAATAAAAATCGGGTATTTGTCATATTTTGGTTTCAAAAGAGGTAACAAAAAAACAAATATTTCAGCAAAGAAGGGGTAGATGGATAGGTGAAACTTGGACTTTTTGTTTATTTTTGACCAATTCCCTTAAAGGTTCAACCAACCCCTATTCTTGATTATGAAATCATCAACCGATCTGTTTACAGACCGTGACCTCGAACAAATCCAAAAACGTGGTAGTCAGGTAGCTGACATAGAAACTCAAATTTCGTATTTTCAACAAGGTTTTCCTTTTTTGGCCGTGAAAGCGGCAGCTACCGTAGGACAAGGCATCGTTCAGCTGGATAACCAAGCTCTGGAAACGTACATCGCTCTCTTTGAAAAAGAGTCAGCCAAGAAAAAATTGCTGAAGTTTGTACCTGCCTCCGGTGCGGCGAGCCGTATGTTTAAATCCTTGTTTGCGGCGTTGGAAGAAGGCAAGAAAGATGCTTCCGTGGAGCAATTTTTGGAAAAGGTGGGGAAATTTGCGTTCTACCCAAGTTTAAAAGCGGTTCAACTGGGGGAGGGTGACATAGCCACCATCCAGGCCTTGCTCGGTGAGGAGGGTTTGCAGTACGGCCAAATGCCCAAGGGTTTGTTGGAATTTCATGCCTATCCAGATGGCGTTCGAACGGCTGTAGAGGAACACTTGGTCGAAGGTGCACTCTATGCCGCTTCTCAAGGGAAAGTCCGATTGCACTTCACGGTTTCTCCCGAACACAAAAAGAAATTTAAATCGTTGATACAGAAAGTTTTACCTGTCTACGAGGCGAAGTTTCAGGTAAAGTACCAAATTTCATTTTCGGAACAAAAACCTTCAACAGATACCATCGCAGTGGATGGAAAAAACAATCCATTCCGCCAAGCTGATGGCTCTTTGTTGTTCCGTCCTGCAGGCCATGGGGCTTTGCTGGAAAACCTGCATGACCAAGAGGCGGATGTTATTTTTATCAAAAATATCGACAATGTGGTGCCCGATCACCTAAAAGATACCACCGTACAATACAAAAAAGCATTAGCGGGATTGTTGCTGAGTTATCAAAAGCAGTTGTTTAAATTTGCGAAACGTTTGGAGAAGCCTGAAGTAACCGCCTACACCGTTCAACAAGTAGCTCGCTTTTTGAAGAATGAGCTGGGAATTCAGCCTCCCAAAGGATATCGTACCTGGCCGATGGAAGAAAAATTGGCGTACGTTCGGCGCAAAGTGAATCGACCGTTGCGGGTTTGTGGTATGGTGAAAAATGTGGGTGAACCGGGTGGTGGACCGTTTTGGGCCAAAAATCCGGACGGATCGGTGTCTCTCCAAATTGTGGAATCAGCCCAAATTAATTTAAAGAATGCGCGGCAGAAGCAGATTTTTCAGGAGGCGTCTCATTTCAATCCTGTGGACTTGATTTGCGCCCCCAAGAATCATAAAAAAGAGAAATTCCCTCTGTTGGATTTCCGTGATCCTCAGACTGGATTCATCACCGAAAAATCACAAAGCGGGAAATCACTCAAAGCCCAAGAGCTGCCAGGTCTATGGAACGGCTCCATGTCGGACTGGAACACCCTTTTTGTCGAAGTGCCGCTCATCACCTTCAATCCGGTCAAAACCGTTAACGACCTTCTCCGCCCCGAGCACCAACCGGCGACTTGAGGAGAAGATACATGCAATTGATATTTTGAAAGTTTGAGAAAGCAAAGAATTATTTCTTTGCTTTTTTCTTTTTCCAAATTATTTATACGTAAGTTTAAGTTATTAAGTATAGATAACGAACTAACTCAATAATCTTCCATGATCACTCTTTTATTAGGGCTAGTATGGCCCCTAATCCTTCCTTCCATGGAGGAAGATCCCTTGAAAAAGCTTGTTCAGAAAATTGAACTCTACAATCAGACATTTCCCCGCGAGAAAACCTTTCTTCATGTCGATCGCCCTTATTACTCGGCCGGAGAGACAATTTGGATGAAAGCCTATTTAGTCGATGGGGTACTGCATCAGCCCGATACACTGAGTATACCTTTGTACGTCGATTTGCTGGAAAAGGAGTCAGGAATGAGGGTTGCCCGCCGAATTCTTAAATTGAATCAAGGAACAGGAACGGGCGACATGACACTTCCCGATACCCTCGCCCCAGGTTTGTATCGGCTTCGTGCATATACCCGGTGGATGCAAAATTTACCTCCCGACTTGTTTTTTAATCGGGATATTCTAGTACAACCTGCTAAAAAATCTCAGGTAGTAGTCCCCAACACCCAAGAATCCCTTCCCTTTGATTTTCAATTATTTCCCGAAGGAGGCCAATTGCTGGCCGGCGTCGACAATCGAATTGCCTTCAAGGCCACTCAACCGTCGGGTAAAGGTGTTCCGGTGACTGGGTGGCTGATTTCAACCAATCAAGACACCCTCCAAACTTTTCAAAGCCAACATCAAGGCATGGGATTTTTCTATTGGCGCCCAACTCACCCAGACTCTGTCCGGATCGTCGTCCAAGATAGTTTAGGCCAACAACAAATGATTCCAGTTCCTACCATTTTGAATGAAGGCGTAAGTTGGGTGGTGGATAATGTTTCGAATAAAAATCTGATTCGGATCAATGTACAAAATCGACTACCTAATTCAGCTTTGTACATCCTCGGCCAGTCGCGTGGTGTAGTCTTTTATGCAGGAACCATTCCTGCGGGAGTCCAAAATACATTAGTGAATATCCCAAAAGATAAGTTTCCGGAGGGAGTTGCTCAGATCACGGTTTTCGATGCGGCCCACCGGCCTCATGCTGAACGTCTGGTTTTCATTCCACGGGAACAAGAAATACAATTCCAATTGAAGCTCAATCAAAAAGAATTTCGAACCAGACAAGAGGTAATTCTGGATATTGAAGCCAAAAATAAGGAAAATCAACCGGTGGAAGGAAATTTCTCGCTCTCCCTTGTTGATAGTCGCCAAGTACTAGGATTGGCTGAAATGGAAAACCTAGTGTCGAATCTGTTGCTCACCTCGGAGGTCAAAGGCGCTGTGTATCAACCCAACTACTATTTTGACCCGACCAACCGGAAAGCTGCCTATCACCTCGATATCCTGCTCATGACGCAAGGATGGCGTAAATTTACTTGGAAAAATGTTTTGCAAGAAGCCTGGCCCGCCACACCTCATATGTTGGAACGCGGTTTAGTGATTTCCGGTGAGGTCGCTCGACCCAGTGGGAAGGCCATCGGGGAGGAAGCGGTTATTTCTCTTTTAATTGGACAAGATTCGACTCAACAATTTCTGACTGGTTCGGCGGATGCCTCTGGAGATTTCATGTTCTACGGATTGGACTTTCAGGGAAATCAGCCTGTGATGATTCAAGCGAAAGATGCCTCGGGGGAGGATCTGAAAGCCAAAATTCGACTGAATCCCGAGGCGAATCCCGTTTATTCAGCTCAAATTTTACCTACTTCCATTTGTACATGGCCATCGAAGTCGGTGAGCAGCAAGGTTTTAGGAGATTTTAATCTGAATCATCTCTCTCAATCCGCAAATTTTCGGTTGGATCAGGGAATCGACCTCAATGAGGTGCAGGTCGTGGGGAAGGTGATAAAAGAGCCCGTTCGGGACCCCCGCGTTTTGTATGCTCGTCCGGAAGCCGTCGTGAAAGGCGACGCCAGTCCGTCGGCATTGACGGTTTTCGATTTGTTGCGAGGGCGAGTGGCAGGCGTTACGGTGGTCGGGGATCGAATGAATCCGAAGGTGTCCATCCGCACCATGGGGCAGTCGATGCAAGTATCCTCCAATCCTTTGTTTTTATTGGATGGAGCCCCCGTCACGATGGAGACGTTATTGGCATTGGATATTCAATTGGTCGACCGCGTGGAGGTAGTCAAAAGCCTTCAAGGATCGGTGATGTATGGAGATCAAGCTCGAGGTGGTATTATTTCGGTTTTCTCCAAAACCGGTCGGTTGGATCAAGAAACAAGTTGGCAAAAGGATCGATCAGGAACGCTGAATACCGAAATCGAGGGATACTATATGTCGAAATCGTTTTATTCTCCACGATACGATCAACCGGATGTGATGATTCGTCCCGACTTTCGAACTACTCTGTTTTGGGCACCCATACTTAAAACAAACCAAGAGGGGAAGGCAACCTTGCGATTCTTTACTTCGGATATCGCGTCTGATTTTCGATTGGATCTCCAAGGGTTTTCTTCATCTGGACTTTTGGGAGCTACGACAGAATGGCTGAGGGTTCGGTAAATCACCAAGGAAAAAGATGGCGGATGGGGGCGATGTCCTCCTCCACATCGACATCCGACAGGGTGGGAAGTTCAATATGAGGTAATCCGCAGCTTTGAAAAGCGGCTCGGGCTTCATCGGCCACATGGGCATGGCTCCAGGTTTTATTCAGAAAAATGGTGGTCAGGTGGGCATGGGTGATACCCTGTGCAAAGTTAACCCCAAGTCCATAATAGCCGCCATCAGTGGCCGGGCCAAGCACTATAGGTTGAGTATCGAGCGCTTCAAAGGCATGATGAAGTATTTCTGGAGTAATTTGAAAGCAATCGCTCCCAAGAATCATCACTTTTTCATATCCTTGGTCTTTTGCCAAGGAAAACGCCGAATGCATTTTTTGTCCTAAGTCGGGTGAAGGGTCTTGAATCCACTTTTGAAAATCAGGGGTAGGCCATTCGTCTTGGTGGATTATCTCTTGGGAGTAAAAAAGCATCCGTTCAACGGGTAACTGGAGGGCAACCTCTCGAGTGTGTTGCAAGAGGTAGCGGTATACCTCCAGCGCACTTTCTGGACCGATGCTGGCGGCCAATCGTGTTTTTACATGGCCTAGTTGCGGATTTTTAACGAAGAGTAAAAGGGCATTCACGATACTTTCCTAGTTTTGTGGGTCGAAACTAATTTATAAGATGGCAAAAAAAATCATTTTTACTAGCCAGGCGCCCGCACCCATTGGTCCGTACAGTCAGGCTGTTTTCATACAAGATACGTTATTTGTTTCAGGTCAGATCGCGGTGGAACAATCAATTTCGGGTGATATCGTAGCCGAAACGCACCAAGTATTGACCTACGTTGGCCATATTTTGGCTGAGGCGGGTTTAACATTTTCGGATGTCGTGAAGTCTTCTATTTTCCTGAAAAATATGGATGATTTCGGACAAGTGAATGAAGTATATGGTCAATATTTCCAGGAAAATCCCCCGGCTCGTGAGACTGTGCAAGTTGCCAAACTACCTAAGGATGTCAACGTAGAGATTTCGGTCATTGCAGTCAAATCCAATTAAGGAACAATCGAATGGCGTTGTTCAAGCTCTTCTATGGTAGCTTTACATAGGCGTTCCAAAATACCCAAATCGATATCCGAGATTTTTTTTACGTAGATACAGGCTTTTCCCATCGTGAATTTTCCGAGCGATGGTAATAAGGAATCGGTTATAGGACCAGGCGTATACACATAGAGGGAAAATGCTGATTTTCGGGGAGAAAATCCAAGGAGAGGTGCTTCACCCGAATGTCCGCTGGCATAGGTGTACTGATATCGACCAAATCCAATAATGGACGGACCCCACAAGATAGGTGGGAGGCCCGTCCATTGTTGCATAGAACTTATCAGTTGGCGACTTTCCTCCCGCTTCCATTCCTGCTCCACCCATTGGTCTAGAAAGATCGTCAGAGATTGATCGGTCGGTTGGGTTTTGTTCGCCATGGTTACTGCCCATTAAATAGTCTGTAAGAATTTCATGAAACGATCCAACGGTATGTTGGCTTTGCTCGCATAACTTTTTGCTTGTTCGCCGGCCTTTTTTGCCTCAACTAAATCACCTGATTTTTGATGCAAGCGTGCCCATTCAAGGTAGAAGTCAGCCCATTCTTTATCGGCTTGGATCAGCGGCTTCACGGCGTTCATCCACGTTTTTACTTGTGAAGTATAACTTGCATTTGGATACAAGTCATTGAAAACTTTGGCAATGTAGATCACCGAGGGAGGGTTTTGTTTGTAACGCTCGTACATTCGAGCCCCAATGGGCAGTGCTTGCGATGCTTTGTTTTCACGAATGAGCGCCCGGATTTCATACTCCCAGGTCACGCCTTCCGAGTACTGTCCAGCACCCGCTTTGCCCATCAATGATTTCACTCGCTGAATTTGCGCGGTGGAATATTGTAATCCACGGGGGCTATACAAGGAAGCCTGAATGATAGCCCCTAATATATTGTTCTCCAATCCTTCGTGGCCTTCCGCCTTTTCATAGGCTGCTGCCTGTGGCACATGATCAAACCAATACTTGGCAAAACCATTGTCGATATCCCGCACACTCTTTTTAGTTAATTTCCAGCTTTCTTGGGAGCCAAGCTTTTCTTTTGGGTAGATTTCAAAAAGTTTATTGGCTGCTTGTAAGTTGGCTACGGTATCCTTGGCTACGAGGGCATAGTTGGCATACGCGGCCAAAAACTCGATCGAGGCCTCTCCTTTAGCCAGTCGGTCGGCATAACTAGACGCTCGTTTGGCAGGATCCAAGGCGACTTTGGCTACTCCATTGATCGAGGCTGCTGTGTTGATGACATCCCCTTGGTGCACTAAATTGCCGTCTGAGTCAAAAAATAAAAACTGGGGAAAAGAAGGTAGAAAAATATTCTTTTGATTTAAGAAGGCCACTTGTTCTTGATTCCCGACATCTAATTTATAACTCACAAAGTTTTCGTTGTAAAATGTTGCCACCTCCTTGTTTTTAAACAGAGGTTCCATGGTTTGACATACCGGGCAGGTGGGAGAATAACATTCGACAAATACCAATTTATTTTGTTTTTTGGCCAAGGCAAATGCATCTTGAATGTTTGGGATCCAGGTAATTTCGTTGGGATTGACCTGCACATTGGCATTGGCTTCTTGGGGTTTCGACTGGCAACCCATCAAAAAAAGAAAGGTAGCCGAAAGGATCAAAGAAAATTTCATACGTCGCAACGGGTTCTTTTATTTTTACTGAACAAAGGTAATTAAATTTGCCTCCCACTCATTTTTTAAATCTGGAATTAACATGGTCGTTTACGGAATACCGAATTGTTCAACCGTCAAAAAAGCTTGTCAGTGGTTGGATGCGCATGGCATTACTTATACTTTTCATGACTACAAGAAAAAAGGGATATCCTCCGAAAAGCTAGCAGATTGGATGACCATTCACTCGTGGGAAAAGCTAGTCAATCGGGCTGGGACAACCTATCGCAAATTACCCGATGAGGTAAAAGCTGCCATACAGTCAAAAGAAGCTGCTCAGGCTGCAATGATTCAACAACCCTCCATGATCAAGCGTCCTATCATCGAGTGGCAAGGGCAGGTCATTGTGGGATTCGATGAAACGGTATATACTACCTTCGTTAATTAAGACTCCGCCTCAAGAAAGTCGCGGATGCGGCGGGCCTTATCTTTCCCTACCAAGGCGATGAGCTCTTCGTCTGGAGATTGTTTGATTTGGGAAATGGTTTTAAAATGTTGCAACACTTTGGTGGCTGTGTTTTTCCCAATTCCCGGAGCCGACTCCAGGGAGGAAATGAGAAAATTCTTACTTCGCCGGTTGCGGTGGTGTGTGATACCAAAGCGGTGCGCCTCATCCCGGCAACGTTGAATTAGTTTTAATGACTCCGATTTTTTATCAATGTAAATGGGTAGGCTATCTTCTGGGAAGTAGATTTCTTCCAAGCGTTTAGCAATACCGATAATCGGGACTTTTCCATACAGTCCGACGGCTCTTAGCGCTTCGCAAGCGGCAGATAATTGTCCTTTTCCACCGTCAATGATAATCAAGTTGGGTAGTTCATCTTCCTCTTGCAGTACTCGAGCATAGCGTCGTTCTACTACTTCTCGCATGGTGGCGAAGTCGTCGGGTCCAACGACGGTTTTTGGAATGTAATGCCGATAATCTCGAGGGGAGGGTTGGCCATTGATGAAGCAAACCATGGCTGAAACCGGGTTGGTGCCTTGGATATTGGAGTTGTCAAAACATTCAATGCGGCGGGGGAGATCGGTGAGTTGAAGATCTTGTTTTAGTTTTATTAAGACCCGATCTCGGCGATTCGTCGCACCACTCTGGGCGATGGCATCACGCTCCGCTTTCTCATGACGGTAATACATGACATTACGAAGCGACATTTCGATGAGTTTTTTCTTATCCCCAATTTGAGGAATTGTGACGTGAACTTTGAGATCCAAGGTCAATGGAATATTACAAATAATTTCTTTGGCTTCCGATTGATATTTTTGTCGTATATCAAAAATAACCGAAGTCAGAATCTCATCATCGCTCTCTTCAATCACCTTCTTAACATCAAAGGTTTGGGTTTGAGTAATGGTACCGTTGTTGATTTTAAGGTAGTTGATGAAGGCAAAATTCTCATCTGATTGAATGCTGAAAACATCGGCATCCACGATCGATGGATTCACCACCGTGGCCTTACTTTGGTAATTTTCTAGGTATTCCAGCTTTAACTTATATTGATGTGCCTCCTCAAAAGCATATTTTTCGGCGGCTGCCATCATTTTTTCTTGAAAATAGACTTTGGCGGGTCCAACATTTCCTTTTAAGATTTGATGGATTTGATCAATTTCTTTTTGATATGCCTCCTCCGTCTGCAATCCTTCACATGGGCCTTTGCAATTTCCGATGTGATACTCGAGGCAGATTTTATATTTTCTCGCCTCTACATTCGCCTGGGATAGATTGTACTTGCAGGTCCGTAATGTGAAAAGCTGGGTGAACATATCCAGCAGCGCATACATAGCTTTAGCATTCACATAAGGTCCATACATTTTACCCACTCGACGATCCTCAATTCGACGCGTGGTGATCACCCGGGGAAAGCGTTCATGTGTGATACAAACGTAGGGATAGGTTTTATCATCGCGCAATAGAATATTGAACTTGGGTTGAAATTCCTTGATCAAGGTATTCTCTAATAAAAGCGCATCGTATTCAGTAGGAACAACGGTGTATTCAATTTCCCGAATCTGCTGCACCAACCGACGGGTCTTTCGGTCATGGCGGGAGTAGTTGTAGAAATAACTACTGATTCGATTTTTTAAATTCTTGGCCTTACCCACATAGATGACCTCTCCTTCACTGCCTAAATACTGGTAAATGCCGGGTTCTTGGGGGAGTAAAGGAATTTTGGATTTAAAGTCAAATACGATTTCGCTCATGTTCAATTACACTGTATGATCCCTTTGGCCAAAAGGTAGGGCAAGATGATGTAAAGAGTTACACCTTTGATTAAAAAGAAGAAAAAACCTGCCCATCCCATTCGTTTGAGCCATGCTGTGATTTTCTGTTTTCGATCCATACCCTGCAAACGCTTTTTTGGTCAATCAAGTTTGGAATTGGGTTCAGATTTTCGATGGATTGATTCGAAAATAAAACGGCGAGCCTACTAGATCAAGCTCGCCGTTTTTTTTATTTTGTTTTGAGATGTCGCTCAAGGTAATCAAAATAGGTTTGATATAAGAGGATTCTGCTTTCCAGACTATAGGCAACTCCATGATTTCCGGGAGGATAAATGCGTAAATCAAGATCTTTGCCTGCATCGGTTAACCCTTTGACAAGTTGGAATGTGTTGGTCACATGTACGTTGTCGTCCATCATGGAATGGGCAAGCAACATGTTGTCTTGTAGATTCTTTGCTTTGGAAGCCAAAATCGTTTTCTGATAGCCAGCTTCATTTTCTTTCAACAAGCCCATGTAGCGTTCGGTGTAGATGTTATCATATAAACGCCAGTCAGTCACAGGGGCACCCACTAAACCCACCTTGAACACCCCTGGGTGGTGTAGCAGGGTATAGGAACTCATGAAACCACCATAGGAATGACCCTGAATCGCCATGTTTTTCCCATCAATCCATGCATTTTCTTTCGCCAAGGTTTGGGCTACATCCACAAAATCTTGCGATTCCCAGAAACCGAGGTTTTGATAAACCTTCTGCATGAACGCTTGGCCGTACCCACCACTTCCTCGGTTATTGACCGATGCCACTACATATCCCTGCTGGGCCAACCATTGTTCCCAACCATTGCCAGCCCATTCGTTATAAACCGATTGTGAACCAGGACCACCATAAATGGTGAGTACCAAAGGATATTTTTTATTTGGATCGAAGTTGATAGGTTTCACAACATAAATATCCAAGGATTGACCATCTCGGCTTACCACTTTCTGAAGGTTGCGACGGGCAAATGGAATTTTTTGGATGTATTCCCCAACGGCTGTATTTTCTTCGAAAGTATGTACAATTTGACCTTTGGCCTGGCGTAAAACCACTTTTCTGGGTTGTTCTAGGGAAGAATAGGAATCGATAAAATAGGTGCCTTGCGGGGCAACATTAACTCGATGAACCCCCGGCTCCGTGGTTAACCTGGTTTTGGTTTTTCCATCCACTGACACAGCAAAAACATGGCGCTCGAGCGGAGATGCTTCCGTAGATGTGTATAAGATTCGATTATTGACTGCATCAAACGCCTGAAGGCTCGTTACATCCCAGTCGCCTTGTGTCAAGGTTCGTACCTTCTTTCCTTCGTAAGAATACACTTCTATGTGCTGGCGCCCCGACTGACCTGAAACCCAAAAAAACTCGTTCCGCCCCGCCGGAAACAACATAAGGTCATTGGTATTGGCGAAAAAATCAAATACATCGACCCACCCTTTCTCATCCTTCTCCTCTAGTATTTTGGTGGTTTTGCCGGTGGTGGCTTGGGTAAAATACAAAGTTAGGTGATTTTGAGCCCGATTGAGGTGCTGGATGGCCAACTGACCTGACTTGGAGGTCCAATAAATACGAGGAACATACCCATCTTGTAATTCAAACTCAGCCCATTGGGTGGTCGGTTGCCCTTTTAGGTCGAGGATACCGATTTTGACTTGAATATTAGGATCCCCAACTCGTGGATAGGGGATTTTTTGAAAGGACGGATGCATGCCCTGAAAATCAGACATTTGATAAATAGGTACCTGACTTTCATCGGAATGCCAAAACGCTATAAATTGGCTGTCAGGAGACCATGTCCAGGCCTGAACCAAACCAAATTCTTCCTCGTAGGCCCAACCAAAGCGTCCATTGTAGATGGTGGAGGTAGCATCAAAGGTCAATTGCTGCAACTTTTGGTCAGAGAGATGCAGGACAAATAGATTTCCTTCTTTTTCATAGGCTACTTTCTTGCCATCCGGGGAAAGCTCAGCCGTACGGGCACCTTCGGCTACTTTGGTGAATTGGCCTGTTGAAATTTGATATAAAAAATAATCGGCATCACCAGAATAACGCCAAACAGGTTTAAAACGAGTTTGGAATAACAAGAACTGTCCATCAGCAGACCATTGAAAACTTTCGTAGGTAAAGGGTTGGTTGGTATCCGGGAAGTTCTTATCGGCTGCCACGAAAACAGATTGAGTCTGTTTGGTCAATGGGTCGAATTTGACGATGGAACCTGGCTTGTCTATAAAGGAAAAAGCTTTGCCTTGGTCAATCCAGTTGACACTCGAAGGGCCCGAGCGGCCTCTCATGCGTCCTTCTGCGGTCATGGCCTCCCGTAAATTAGTAAAAGGTTGAGTTTGTGCAAGGGCTGTAACTGCCCACATGCACAAGAACATGATTTTTTTCATTCCAGGTTATATTGGATCCAATTATTGATCCTAAATTTAGAGAATCTTTCCAGATTACGTTTTAGAAATCTACCAATTCTCTAAATCACATGGCACAAATCGCACAAATATGGATTTACCCGATTAAATCATGTCGGGGTATTTCCTTAACCGAATCCGACGTCGATCCCCGTGGGCTCACTTGGGACCGTCGATGGGTTTTGGCAGATGAGGCGGGCGTTTTTCTAACTCAACGATCCACGCGTGCCTTGGGAGAATTTCAACCCCGGCTATCGCAGGATGGCCTATGGATAACCCATATCCCTTCCAATGAAGAAATTTGGCTTCCTTTTACCCCCGAGACATCCGAAGAGTGCATAATTCAAATTTGGGAGGATCAGGTCCCTTGCCTTCGAGTAAGTGATGCCCTAGATGATTGGTTCTCTCACCACATTCAACAGAAAGTCCGGCTGTTTTTTCAGCCAGATCAGTCGATTCGACCCATCGAGGCAAAATACCAACTCACAGGTGCAGAGCACACAAGTTTATCCGACGGATACCCGATCCTCGTATTAAGTGAGGCCAGCTTGGAGAAAATCAGTCAGGAAGCTGGAAAAAAAATGGATGTTTTGCGCTTTCGTCCGAATCTCCTGCTCCAGGGTTTAGAGGCTTTTGGTGAAGACAACCTCACTAAGTTTTGGGCGGGTAGTGCCGAGCTGGCTTGTGTAAAACCATGTGCTCGGTGTGTATTAACCACCGTGGATCCCACCACCCTAGAGGCTGGACCAGAGCCATTGAAGTCGTTGGCTCATTATCGAAAACAGAACCAAAAAATAATGGTCGGTCAAAATACGGTGGTTCTCAAGACGGGAGTTTTACGTGTCGGGGATGTAATCCGAATGCAGGAAGATAGACAATCGACCTAGAAGTGCGGTCCATTCAAAAAACACAAGAAGACACTACAGAGGGTAAGTGTCTTCTTTTCTTTAAGGGGAGCAATACAGTCCATGAAAGTCTGATGATTTATACTTTGCAAGAACCTTGCCAACCCTTAGTGCAATTTAAGGTTGTTCAACCAAAGCCTTTAATTTTTTAATATTCTGCAGAGACTCGTTTTGGATCGCCTTCATCTGTTGGGGGGTAACATCTGGTTGTGCCGCCCCATGGTCATGGTGGTGGTGATCATGACCCTCATGGTCGTGATCGTGCTCAAAACCAGGCACTTCCACAAGACTTTCTTCCCAATTTTGGAAAGCTATTCGCAAAGAATCGAAGCGGACCGAATCGAGTTTGACCAACGAGTCAATTTTCGGTTCAAGATCCTGTTGAATTTCAATGGCCTCCAAATGCAGTTGGTAAGCCTCTTCAAAGAAGGGGTCTTTTTCCTTAGTTTGATTTTGGCAGGCCATCAGGATGCCAACCAGCGAGATGGAAACAAAAGCTTTGTACATGAGTATTTCCTTTTGGGTTGATTGTTTAGAACAAATCTAGTATTTATCACGCTACGTCGCAATCCTTATCCGGTTGGAAAGTTTATTGAGGGTTTGCGGCATATTTTAATAAATTTGTAGATCATGCATAACGCAAACAATCAACCAATCATTACATTACTATGAGAAAAATTGTGTTGCTGGCGGGTTTTCTGGGCTTGGCCACATGGGCTTCTGCTCAGTCAAACTACCTCAGCTACGATCAGTTGAAAAATAGGCTAACGAAGCTTTCGACCGATCATGCCGCCCGCTTGTCGGTTTCCTCCATCGGGAAAAGTGCAGGTGGGAAAGATATCTGGGCTGTCACACTCGGAGAAAAGGGATCCACCAAGCCAGCACTTCTGATTTTAGCTGGCGTCAATGGGGAACATCTCGCAGGTACTGAATTGGCCGTTCAGGTAACCGAAAAACTTTTGACACATGCCTCTGCCGATGTCAAGGCCCTCTTAGCTTCTAAAACAGTTTACATCATTCCCGTTGGTTCTCCAGATGCACTTGACGCCATTACCGCCAAAGTGAAAATGACGAAGTCGACCAATGCCACACCATTCGACGGCGATCGAGATGGGCGTGTCGATGAAGACGGTCCGGAAGACTTGAATGGGGATGGAAAAATCACCTTCATGCGTATCCTAGATCCAACAGGTACGTTTATTACTCATCCAGATAACCCGGCGGTCATGATTCCAGCCGATCCAAGCAAAAAGCAAGTAGGTACTCACATTGTCCTCACAGAAGGGATCGATAATGATCGGGATGGCCAATGGAACGAGGACGGCCCTGGGGGAGTAAACATTGACAAGAACTTTACCTTCGACTATCCCATTTTTGAAGATGGAGCAGGAACGTACACGGCCTCTGAAAAAGAGACGCAAGCGATCTTGGAGTTTTTGTATGAGCATCCCAATATCTTTGCTACGTTGACGTTCGGCCCAGCCAATAATTTAACCGTGGCACCTAAATTTGATCGGACCAAAGCAGGTCGTCGAATTCCGATCGGTTGGTTGGAGCCTGATGCCGAGGTGAATGGCCAAGTTAGCAAATGGTACAATCAGCAAGTATCCGAAAAAAATGCACCTGAATTGCCCATGACAAAAGGTAATTTTGCCCAAACTGCGTATTATCATGCAGGACGATTCAGCTTCTCGACACCCGGTTGGTGGGTTCCGGCGGATACGGCCAAAAAAGCGGCACCATCTAAAGAGAAGGTGGATCCCATGGTGGATTTTTTGCGTTGGGCAAAAGCTGAAAAGCTGTCCGATGTTATGGTGGAGTGGAAATCCATTTCACATCCTGATTTTCCAGGGAAAACGGTTGAAGTAGGTGGAATCGCACCTTATGCATTGTTGAATCCCCCCGTGGAGTATTTAAAACCCGTGGCAGATAAACACACCGCTTTTGTAGTCGATGTTCTGCAAGCGATGCCGAAAATTCAAGTGGTGAATCAAAAAATAGAAACGCTTTCCCCAGGTCTAAATCGGGTTACGGTTGAGGTGGTGAACAAAGGTTTATTGCCTACGTATGCTGCCATAGGAGATCGGGTTCGTTTCGTGAAGAAAATGAAAACCACCCTTGACCTAGGTACAGGCCAGACCTTGATCTCAGGAAAAAAGATGGATCTCAGCAAATCGCTCAAAGCCGATGAAAAGTTAACGTACACCTGGTTGGTACAAGGTGCTGGAAAGGTAAAAATTACAGCAGGATGTGATACCGCAGGTGAATCTTCCATTGAAATTACATTGAAATAATCATGCGCCCGACGATCAACATGAAAAAAACACTTCTTGGATTATTGAGCTTAGTGGCTGTAGAAGCTACTGCTCAAAAAACCCCCGCCATTGCGCCAGAAGACCTCACCGGGATGCGCGCGATTGGGTCTCCGGCCAACCCGAAAATTAAAATGGCCTGGAACAACTATGCCGATTATACCCAGTTGACCGCATTTTGTCAAAATTTAGCCAAAGCCCATCCCGATTACGTAAAATTGGAATCGATTGGGAAATCGGTGGAAGGCCGTGACTTATGGATGCTCACTGTGACCGATTTTAAATCGGGAAACCCCAATCGAAAACCTGGTTTCTTTATTGATGGGAACATTCACGCCAATGAGTTGCAAGGCTCTGAAATCGCCATGTACACGGCTTGGTATTTAGCGGAAAATGCCTTGACCATCGAGTCCATTAAAGAATTACTTCGAGACAAAGTTTTCTACATCGCACCCTCTGTAAACCCCGATTCCCGAGAATACTTTATTCATTCTGCCAACAATGCGAACTCTTCCCGTACGGGCCGCTGGAAATTGGACGATGACGGAGACGGCTTGATCGATGAGGATCTTTTAGATGATTTGGACGGTGACGGAAACATCGTGATGATGCGCCGGAAGTCCTCAACTGGACGTTTTAAAGCCGATCCCGAAAATCCCCTTCGGATGATTCCAGCTAAACAAGACGAACCTGGAGAATATGAAATGTTAGGTTATGAAGGTATTGACAACGATGGAGACGGGCAAGTGAATGAGGATGTCACTGGAACCTATGATCCCAACCGAGATTGGGCCTGGGGGTGGCAGCCTGATTATATTCAACGTGGCGCCTTGTATTATCCAGGCACTTTACCCGAAACCAAAGCCGTTAAAAACTTTGTGGTGTCTCACCCCAATATCGCGGGCGCTCAAAGTTACCACAACTACGGTGGTATGTTCCTTCGGGGGCCTGGTGCAGCAGAGGATGAGCCATTCTATGACCGTTCCGACGTGTCAGTCTATGATTTTATCGGAAAATTAGGTGAAAAGATGATCCCCGGATACAACTATTTTGTCATCCACAAAGATCTGTATACTGTTTATGGTGGGGAAATCGACTGGTTATCTCTAAATCGAGGTATTTTTACTTTTTCCAACGAGTTGATGACTTCCTATAAGCTATTCAACGCGAAAAGCAGTGAAAGCCGTTTTGCGAATACCGAATTCTACGACTTTGATAAATACCTCCTCTTTGGTGATGCTTACGTGCCATGGAAAAAAGTGAATCACCCACAATTTGGTGAGATTGAAATCGGTGGTCCAAAGAAAAACTACATTCGGAACCATCCCGGATTTATGCTGCAAGAAGACGCCCACCGGAACATGGCATTCACCATTTTGCATGCGATGCAAATGCCAAAGTTGGATGTTATCGAGGTAAAACAGAAAGCCTTAGCCGGCGGATTAACCGAAGTAACTGCCACCGTGATCAACCAGCGGATTATCCCAACTCACTCCTCGCATGACATAAAATACCGTGTCGAAAGACCCGATTATGTTTCCCTAAAAAACGCACAAGTTGTAGCAGGTATGTTGGTAGAAAATGAGGACTTTGGCCAAACCAAAGAACAAATCTATTCTCCTGAGCGTTTGGAGGTAAGAAATATCCCAGGAATGGGTGGAGTTAAGGTTCGCTGGATTGTCAAAGGAAAACTTGACAAGGCTCAAATTGAAGTAGATAGCCAAAAAGGCGGACTTGTCACCAAAGCACTTTAAAATACCGGACCGCCTGGGTCGTTTACTGGATAACTAGATTTTAATTGGATATGAAACGGATTATCGTATTAACTTGTGTGACCATGGGCAGTGTACTATTTGGGTCATTCATCAACAGTACACCCATCACTTGGCAAGATTTAGCCGATGTTAAATTTGCACCCAAGTTGAACAAGGAGATAGGTGAGTATTTTTTATATCCTACCTTCGGAAAAAAAGTCCTCGCCTTGGATAACAAAGTGGTCGAGATTAAAGGCTACATGATTCCATTGAGTGCAGAGGAAAACGTCTTGGTCATCTCCTCTAAGCCGATGGCCGCATGTTTCTTTTGCGGTGGCTCGGGTCCTGAGTCGGTAATTCAAGTAAAACTGAAAAAGCCGATGAAGTTCAAAACAGACCAAGTGGCCACCATCCGAGGTCAATTGAAATTAAATCCTGATAATATCGAGGAGTTAAATTACATTCTCCTCAATGCCGAGACGGTAGCGATACATTAAGTAAAAAGGGGCAGATCGATCGATCTGCCCCTTTTTTATTTAAGCTCTGGGGTGAGATTTTCTTTGATATATCCTCCATCCCAACTTTTATCCAGTAAATCCATGTGCTGCTGCTGATCATTCTCCAGTAATTGCATTTGCCATTCCAGCTCGTCTTTCATGTGGATTACATAGTCATTCATGTCATATCGTTTGCTGGCCAATCGGTGAAGGGAACGCTCATCGAAATCGAGAAACTTTTGTCCCTGCCGAGTCGCTGTGTACCGGCGAAAACCCAATGCCACCAAGGCATCAACCCCCATGTGCACGGCACTGTAAAGAGTCTCTCGGTAGATACTTTTTATTCCTACATCCAAAAGTTCATAAGCATCAAACCGATTTCGCGAGCGTGCCAAAATTCGTACATGCGGATGGCTTTCTCGGATCAATTGAATCATGGACTTATTGGCCTCTGGGCTATCAATGGCCGCAATAACCAACTGGGCCTCGGCCAAACCCGCGGCCTCCAAGATTTCGAGTCGAGTAGCATCACCAAAAAAGACCTTGAAACCCATTTTTCTAAGTAATTCCACTCGGTCCGAATTATTATCCAAAATAGTGGCTTCAATCCCATTCGCCCGAAGTAATCGGCCCACGGTACTCCCAAAATGCCCAAAACCAGCAATGATGACTTTTTGGAAGGAATCCACGGGGTCGGGTTCAGGTTGCTCAATCGTCCGTTTGGTTCCGTAATAAGGTTCAAGCAAGCGATCATTGAAAAGCATTAAAAAGGGCGTAGCTGTCATGGTGATGGCCACTACAGCCATCATTTGAGCCGAAACCACTTGATCGATCAACCCAAGTTGTTGAGAGAAGGATAGTAAGACAAAGCCAAATTCTCCGATCTGACTTAAACCAAACGAAAAAACACGGTTTTGATCCTGACTCATGCGAAAAATTCGACCTACTCCAAATAATACCCCAAATTTGATGATCAATACCGCCATGGCCAAGGATAAGATCAAAAGCGGATTGTTCATGATTTCCTCAAAATTGATCGTCACCCCGACGCTAAGAAAAAATAAACCCAGTAAAAGACCTTTGAAGGGTTCAATATTACTCTCTAGTTCATGACGAAATTCGGAGTTCGCCAAAACAAGCCCTGCGATAAAGGCGCCTAATGCAGGGGATAGTCCGAGGAACTCCATCAATGCCGAAACCCCAATCACCAGAAATAATGATGAGCCAACCAGTAGTTCCCGCATACCAGCTTTAGAAACATACCGTAAAAAAGGAACCACCAAGTACCGTCCTGCCAACAATAAAACGGCCAAACCGACTATAACGCCAAGTGCCTGAATCCAGGCGGGTTGATCGGCAAAGGCAGAGGCGTGCACATTCAAGGTCTCATTTTGAACCGGGGCAAAAAAAGGAAGAATGGCCAAAATGGGGATAAATGCAATATCTTGAAACAAGAGAACAGCAAAAGAACCCTCTCCCGCCACCGATTTGCCCAAATTTTTCTCTTTTAACATTTGCAAAGCAATAGCTGTAGACGACATGGTAAATGCAGCAGAAACGGCAATACTGGCTTCCAGGGCAAATCCAAAAGCCATTAGTAGACCAAAAAGTATGGCCCCAGTTATCAGAACTTGTATGCCACCAAGTCCTAAAATGGCTTTTCGCATATCCCAAAAAGAACCCGGGTCTAGTTCTAGGCCAATGATGAACATCATGAGAACAACACCAAATTCAGCTGCATGCATGATGTCTTGTCCGTTATCTCCGACCCATCCTAAAACGTAAGGTCCAATCAAAATGCCGGCGATGAGATAGCCTAAAATCGAGCTTAGGCCTAATTTTTTAGCTAAGGGAACCAATAAAAGTGCGGCTCCTAAGAAGATTAAGGATTGAGTTAATAGAGAGTTCATAGGTAGTCATTCATGGTGGTATAAGGAGAAAATTCTTGTGCTAAAAAAGCAGGATCCTGCAATTTTTCCATCAGGTTTTGCAGATCCGCGCGATATCCTAGGATGTCCTGTAAAGAGAGACGGTGGGTGGCATGAACGACAAAAGGAGGGAGATAGTCCATCTGGCACACCCGAGCCGTTTGCTCGAAAGGCTTCAAAAAGTCTTGAATCGGTGCGCCATTCGCTCCCTCTGTCGTATAGGCATGAGCGCTTCCTCCGGTGGTTACGATTTGGATTAACTTTTTCCCTCTCAATGCGTTTCCACCTGGTCCAAATGCCCATCCAACCTCAAATACAACATCCAACCATTGTTTCAATAAGGGAGGGGAACTAAACCAGTATAGGGGATGATGTAGGCAAATAACATCATGGGCTTCAATCAGCTCTTTTTCATAGGCAATAGGGAATAAAAATTCAGGATATTTTTCATACAAATCCACCCATTCGACCCGACTCGGGTCATACGCTTTGATCAACTCTTTGTTGACATTCGATCGCTCAAGCAATGGGTGGGCAAATACCACGAGGATTTTTTTGGCCGGCATAGTCGGTCAGTTCAAAAGGTTATAAAAATTGATATTCGAGATAGAAGTTTAATGAATCATAAAGATCCTTGTATAAATATAAATAAAATTATATACAATTAGTTCATTGTATATAACATTCTTTACTATTTTTTGGAGAATTGAATCCAGACTTCCGACCCTCGTCGAGGTGGAATTGACATTGGAGTGGGGGCGAGGTGATGGAGGTGAAAGTACGGTTCAAAGAGCGATCGGTATTCGTCGATGGATCCACCAAAGGGAGGTTCGGGGCCTGGGAAGGAGCGATTGAATAGTAATCCAACGAGATATCCCGTAGGTGAAAGAAGGGAGTGCATGTGCCTCGCATATTCGCTACGGAGGGAGATGGGTAAGGCACAAAAGAAAGTTTGCTCGAAAATCCAATCGAACTGCCCCGTTAAACGAAAGAAGTCAAGCTCGTGTAGGGTCAATCGTTGCTCTTTTATTTCATGAGGGAAGGATTGTCGAAGGCGTTGCAGGGGTAGGGGGGCAAAATCGAGTACATGAACTTGCTGAAATCCCTGCTCTAGCAGATACCGGGCCTCATGGGCATGGCCACAACCGGGTAAAAGGATCGATGCCTGTCGGTCTTGGATGGTTTGTGCCCAGGCCAAAAAAGCAGGCGACACCCCGTGGATATCCCAACCAGTTCGCCCGTCTTGATACCGTCCTTCCCAATATGCTGCGTTTAAGATTGACATAAAAAAAACGGGTTGCCCCGTTTTGTATCTTATTTGGAACGACTCGTGATTTGTTCGCCTAATTTCAGCAGTTGATCTGCCGATCGATATCCTAGAACCGACTCCACCACGCGACCACTAACTGGGTCAATAAACAATAGGGTAGGGTAGCCTTGAATTGGATATTTAGCAGCTAATTTAGGTCCCTCGCCGGCCTCCATGTCTATTTTGGCATTGACAAACTGGGCGTTGAAGAACTCCCCCAATTTTTTATCCGGAAATACCCGGGCTTGCATTGCTTTGCACGGGCCACACCAAGAGGTGTAGGCATCTAAAAAAACTAATTTTTTCTCTGATTTGGCTTTATTTAAAATTGACTGCCAGTTGGAACTTTCGAATGAGATGCCCTGAGCTTGAGCCGGGCGGATGAATGCTAAGACCGAAAAAAGGCAGCCTATGGTTAACAGCGCGTATTTGTTCATTTTAAATGGTTTGTTCATGAATAGATAACGTCAAAACAAGCGATTAAGTAAGAAAATTAACAAAAGATTAACAGCTTAATCGTACGCTTCATCTTCGTCACGGTTGGGCTTGGATCCCCCAACTTGCATGTAATCCAGATCTGCATACTTATCCTCGTATTCATCCCGAATATCCTCTTTGAGGTTACCATCACCATCGTAATCGGTATCATCTCGGATTAATTCTTTCGCTTCTGAGGCTGTCATACGCACTAAATAGTACTTTTCATCCGTCTCGAAGGGCAGAGCACTCACAAGCTTACCATCCTTATTGGTAAACCGAATGAGATGGTCGACGAATCCGTTCGGATAGGTCAATTTTATTTGCTCTTGGAGAGCCTCGTCCATTTTATCAAAGTCTTTGATGACTTTCGGTTTTGATTGACTCATGGTTAATTTGGGGTTTTCACCTGACTTCTGCACGAATTACGCAGAATTACAACGAAATATCAATTTTCTAAATTAAAAAAATGAGAAAAAAGTTTAGAGAAAGTGCATAAAAATTATCTCCTTCATAACCAAGGACGTGTCTTTTTGGCGTAAATTCGCTTTCTGTTTTGAATTATCTAAATCCATTGAATGAAATGAAGCCAATTCACAAAGCCCATCCATGGCATGGTATTCCTATTGGGGACAATGCGCCAGAGGTGGTCACGACCTTTATCGAAATCGTTCCTTCCGATACCATCAAATATGAAATTGACAAAGAATCCGGTTATTTGACCATCGACCGTCCTCAAAAATACTCCAATATCGTCCCTGCGCTATATGGATTTATTCCCCAAACTTATTGTGGGGATGGAGTAGCCGATTATGCTCGGAACAAAGGGGTAGAAAAAGTGAAATATGGAGATGGTGATCCACTCGATATCATCGTATTATCCAGTCACAACATTCCGCACGGAGATATTTTATTGAAAGCACGGCCCATCGGTGGTTTTTGTTTTCTTGATAAAGGAGAGGCCGATGATAAAATCATTGGTGTGTTGGTGGGAGACCAGATTTATGGGCAATACAAAGATATTTCGGAACTTCCCGATGCTGTCATGGAGCGTGTGAAACACTATTTCTTGACTTACAAAAATCTACCAGGCGAACCTCAACATACAGAAATCGCTTATGAATATGGTGTCCAAGGGGCTCATGAAGTGATTCAACAATCTGTCCTAGATTATCGAGATTTGATATTCAAGCCACTTTAAAAAAATCCGAGTCGCCGACTCGGATTTTTTTTTGCCCCAATTAAAACTTAAATTCCTGCCTCAAATTCCAACTAAACTTTCAATGAAAAAATTACTGCTCTTGTGCGGGCTCTGCAGTCTCTCAGCCCAAGCACAAAAAACCTTACTACATTGTGGGCAAATTTACCACACTCAAGATGGAAAATGGGCAAGCAAACAAACCATCGTGGTAGAGAAAAACAGAATCCTTCGTATTGAGCCGGGTTTTTCCAAGCCTAGTGCCGGTGATCAAGTTGTGGACCTAACATCCCAAACCGTCTTACCTGGATTGATTGATATGCATGTGCATATCGAGTCCGAGACCAGTAAAGACCAATACATTAAACGGATGTCACAAACTGCTGCTGATATCGCATTTGAAGCTCAGAAACATGCGCTTACGACCTTGATGGCAGGTTTTACCACGGTTCGTGATTTGGGTGGTACGGGAGTCAATATTTCTCTACGCAATGCCATCAACAAAGGACTCGTCTCCGGGCCAAGAATCTTTACCTCCGGAAAAACCATTGCTACCACAGGGGGACATGGCGATCCTTCCAATGGTTGGCGACCCGACATTAAGTTTCCGGATGGTACCGACGACGGTGTCGTGAATTCTGCCGATGAAGGTCGACGTGCCGTTCGCCAACGGTATCAAGACGGAGTTGACCAAATCAAAATTACCGCTACCGGTGGTGTGTTAAGTATCGCAAAAAGTGGAAAGGGGCCCCAATTTACAGAAAGTGAATTGGATGGTGTCATTCAAACAGCCAATGATTATGGCTATCACGTGGCTGCTCATGCGCATGGGGCTGAGGGAATGAAGCGTGCCCTACGGGCAGGTGTCAAGACCATCGAACACGGTACTTTTTTGGACGAGGAAGCCATCGCTTTGTTTAAATCGAAAAACGCGTATTTAGTTCCAACGATCATTGCAGGTAAAACAGTGGCCGATTCCGCCAAAATTAAGGGATACTATCACCCTCTTATTGTGCCAAAAGCCATCGAGACAGGCGGATTGATTCAGGAAGCTTTTGCGAAAGCGTATAAAGCCGGTGTGAATATCGCATTTGGTACGGATGCCGGGGTATTTCCACATGGATACAACGCAAAAGAGTTTCAATACATGGTAGAGGCTGGTATGCCGATGGCCGAAGCACTAAAAATTGCCACTGTTGTGAATGCATCCATTTTAGGGATGGACAAAGACCTTGGGACGATCGAAGCGGGCAAACTAGCTGATATCATTGCAGTTACAGGTAATCCAGTTGAAAACCCGGCAGTTTTAATGAAAACCACCTTTGTGATGAAAGATGGGCAGGTATTTAAGAAGCCTTAATAAAAAAATACCTCGAGGTAAATCGAGGTATTTTTTTTGATCCGAAAATAAAAATCTTATTTGCGGTACATCACTTCCTTCACGGCTTTGATCGTCCGCTCGGCACTTGGTAAAGTGGCTTCAATCAAAGTAGGCGCATAATGAAGTGGAATATCCATGCTGTTGACTCGAATGACAGGGGCATCCAAATAATCAAATGCATTCCGTTGTAGATGGTAGGTGATCTCCGAGGAAATGGCAGCAAGTGGCCAAGCTTCTTCAACGACCACACACCGGTTGGTTTTTTTCACGGATTGTACGACCGTCGCGTAATCAATCGGCCGAACCGACCGGAGATCAATAACTTCCACCGAGATACCTTCTTTGGCTAGTTGCTCCACGGCTGGCATTACCACCCGAGAAAGCATTTTACCGAAGGTTACGATCGTGACGTCCGTTCCCGCTTGAACCACTTTCGCTTGACCAATCGGAATCAAGTATTCGCTCTCAGGAACCTCCCCTTTATCTCCATACATAACCTCCGACTCCATGAAGATAACCGGATCGTTATCCCGAATCGAGGCTTTTAATAAACCCTTGGCATCGTAGGGGTTGGATGGGACAACCACCTTAAGTCCAGGAGTATTGGCAAACCAATTTTCAAAGTTTTGTGAGTGCTGAGCACCTAATTGGCCAGCATTCCCGGTGGGTCCACGAAAAACAATAGGACAACTATATTGCCCGGCCGACATTGCCATGATCTTAGCCGCACTGTTGATCACCTGATCAATCGCCACCAACGAAAAGTTGAACGTCATAAACTCAATGATCGGGCGCGTACCATTCATCGCCGCACCCACGCCGATTCCGGCAAAACCCAATTCCGCAATCGGGGTATCGATCACACGCTTTGGACCAAACTCATCCAACATGCCTTGACTAGCTTTGTAGGCTCCATTATACTCGGCGACCTCTTCGCCCATCAGAAACACATTCTCATCACGACGCATTTCTTCTGACATCGCTTCCCGAATGGCTTCCCGAAATTGAATCTCTCTCATATTAAAGGCTTAGTAATTTACAATGTTTATACCCTGAACAAGGTGTGGGGTCTCAAGGCGAGGCAAAAATAGAAAAAAAGGCTCAATTCCCAATACACCCCCATTTCCCTTTGGTTTTTTCCTCCAATAGTGAAGTATAGGTAAAATCAATGATATAATATTTTGGAGGAAAAAATTCAACCGACGTATAGTATAAATAGCTCAAAATAAGTGATTTAAATCATCTAGATCCCTATAATTTAGGTTTTTCCACTTTTTGACCGTTCCAGTTCAGTTTGTATCCTATTAAGATTTGAAATTTTATATAAAATATAAAAATAGTAAAATTTCCAACCATTCCTGTGGGTCTTTGTTTAACAATCAAACCCAAAAATTAAACAAAACTATGGCAACTGTATTTCCTATTCTAGACGTTATGAACATTCCGGTTGACGATCCGGTCATCTTTACATTCTTTACTGGTTACATGGCTATGTTTGCCGCTTCTGTGTTTTTCTTTTTCGAAAGAGGCCAGGTAGACGGCAAGTGGAAAACCTCTTTATTGGTTTCTGGTTTGATTACCGCCATTGCCGCTGTACATTATTACTACATGCGTGATTACTACGCGGCCACCGGCGAAACACCCACCGCCCTTCGGTACATTGATTGGACATTGACGGTTCCTCTGATGTGTCTTGAGTTTTATCTATTGTTAAAACCAGCGGGTGCAAAGCCTGGTTTTATGTGGCGTTTGATCTTGGCTTCGGTCGTCATGTTGGTGGCTGGTTACATTGGTGAAGGTTTTACTGATGGTTCTACGTCGCATTCCGTTACTTGGGGGGTCATTTCAACCCTTGGCTATGTGTACATTCTATATTCAGCATGGGCTGGGGAAGCCAAACAATTGGCTGCTTCAAGTTCATCACCTTCGGTACAGAAAGGAATTCAAGCCCTTGCGTGGTTTGTTTTGGTAGGATGGGCGATCTATCCTATTGGATACATGGCTATGCCGGGAGGATGGTTGAGTGGCGTTCTAGAGCCCAAAGACATGAATTTATTCTACAACATTGCGGATGCAATCAACAAAATTGGTTTTGGTTTAGTGGTATATAATATCGCGATCTCGGAATCAAAGGCTGCAAACGCTTAATTTGAAAAACAAGCCTTTTCGAAAGTCCCAGTTCATTGAACTGGGACTTTTTTAATATAAATATACGCCTGGTTTCTGGCTCGAAATACTCACCTCCACATGCTCATTCAATGTAGTAGATAAACTGTATCCAATGTAATCGGCGGCTATGGGATATTTCGGATGATTTCTGTCGACTAAAACAGCCACCTGAATTTGTTTCAACGGAATCGTCATAAAGGGCCGTAAACTATACGCCAAGGTACGGCCTGTATTCAGGACATCATCCACTAAAATCACCGGTTTGAATCGAAAGGTGTCAACCTCCGACTGAATGTGGATGTCGGGTTGGATTTCCGAGGTCTTATCAAACGAAATCTCAGCAATGATGACCTCAATCGGGGTGATTTCCTTCAATACGTCCACTAATCGCGTGGCTAAGGCAAATCCTTCCCCTTGTATTCCGGCGATAACCAAAACCGGCTCGTCCATATTTCGTTCGTATATTTGGTACGCCATCCGCCGAATTTTTTGATTCATTTGGGATGCATCCAACAATAAAGTTTTGGGGCTCGACATCGGCACTTCGTTTTTATTAGCACAAAGATAAAAGGCTCTAAAGATCAAGATGGATTATTTTAAAAAGAAAATTCATGGTTCCTACCGGATGGAAGGTCTTTCCTTGTATTTTTGCGCTTTGATTATTACATCTTTTGTGACTTTACGTAGTCTATTATCATGATCGTTAAAACTAAAAAATTCTCACTCGATAAAAAAGTTTACCGCAATCTATCCTTTTCACGCCATATGCGTCAATCTTGGTATTGGCTTTTAATTCCAGCTGCCGTATTGGTTTTAGGTCTTATTCTGCATTTTACGGGTGTATATAAAAATTGGTGGGTGTCAGTTGTGGCCTTGTTGGGTGCCGCAGGTTATACGTTATTTTGGTATGCTCAATTCTATGCTGCCACTGAGATGGAACAAAACCAGCAAATGTTCGATAAGTTTGCTTACGAAATCGATAGCCGACAAATCATGGTGAAAATCAATGCCAAAGAGGGTGGTATTGTAAAATGGGATTCCTTTACCCACGCTGAGAAACTACCCGATGCCTTTTTGTTGGTGATGAACAAAGCTCAATTTCTTCATTTCCCATTTCATGTATTTAACTCGGAACATGATTTGAAATTGTTTGAGAATATATTACGTCGGAAGAGCTTATTATCCTAACTCGAATTCATATGAAACGGATCCTCTTTTGTCTCTTTTTCGGAATGGCATTTCATGTCCATGCCCAATCTGAAAACGCCGCTGTCGAAGGGGCTATTCGTCAGTTTTTCAATGGCATGCATGCCTCAGACTCTCTGATGATCCGGAAAGTTACATTCCCTGAAACGACCTTGCAGTCCGTTATGTTGACTGCTGACGGGAACGGTCAGGTAAGATCCACTAAGTTTAATGATTTTGTTAAGCAAATTGGAACTCCCGTGGCAGGGCGAAAGATCGAGGAACGCATCAGCCAATACACCATTCACGTGGATGGCCCTTTAGCGACTGCCTGGACACCGTATACGTTTTGGGTCAATGACGCATTTTCTCATTGTGGCGTTAATACCTTTACCCTCGTCAAGAGTCCATCCGGCTGGAAGATTTGGTCCATTATGGATACTCGTCGAAAAGGCGACTGCCTCAATTAATCGTGTTACTATTTTAAAAAGGGAACGTCTAGACTACACTAGGCGTTTCCTTTGTTATTTGTCCCTGTAAAAAGAAAATGAAAAGAGCCATCATTCTAGTGGGTCTGCTTGCCATGCTGACCACCAGTTGCTTGAAAGAAAAAAAAGAGCAACTCATTCAATCCGACCAATCGGCCCTCGCGACTTTTTTTGCGGATTATCAAGCCCAATACCTTGCTTTTTTCCCTCTCGAAGCCACGCAACAAGGGGTTGATATTCACAATGGGACACTTGGAAATACACTGACTGCATCGCACCGCGATTCATTGATCTCATTCTTTCAGACCACTGAACAAAAGTTAGCTGTTTTTGAACAAAAATCTCTTTCTAACAAGGAACGCTGGCAAGTTGAAACCTTGCGTTTTACGGTGGAGTCTGCACTGAAGCAAGCATCCATACCTTTTCATGAGATTCCGTTCAATCATATGGAGGGGGTACCATGGACTTTGGCCTCGTGGGCTGATGGTAAGGGTCCTCAGCCCTTGAACTCACTCGACGACCATAAGAAGTGGATCAATCGTCTGCAAGGCTTTCAAGCTTGGTCCGATACGGCCATCGCTTGCTTTCGGTCCGGTATGGGAAATGAGCATGTGCTTCCCAAACCCATTGTTATAAAAATGATCTCGCAACTCCGTGATATCCTCGCGACCGATCCAACACAGAGTATTTTTTATCAACCTGTGGTTCAATTGCCCGCTACTCTAGACGAGGTAACCAAAGAAGAACTTGAAACGGAATACCTCCAAATTATCAGTCAAGTCTTACAACCTTCTTATGGAAAACTTGCCGATTTTTTAGAAACCGAGTATCTACCGGTAGCTCGTGAGACGTCTGGACTAGCCGGGATGCCGGGTGGAAAACGACAATATGACTTTTGGGTATCCTATTGGACAACCACTCAATTAACCCCTGAAGAAATTTATAAAATTGGCGTTTCAGAAGTCGTACGCATTCAAAAAGATTTGGATAGTATGCAGAGAAAAGTGGGCTTCAATGGTTCGAGGGCTGAATTTTTTAACCATTTAGCTACCAATCGGAAGTTTTTCCCGTTCCAAAAACCAGAGCAAGTCATCGGGGTCTTTCAACAAACCCAACAGAAAGTTCAATCGAAAATGAATGAACTTTTTTCCCAAATGCCACAAAGTGTTTTAGAGATTCGCCAAACGGAGGCGTTTAGAGAAAAGACGGCAAGCGCTGAATATGTCCCAGGGCATGCCCCCTCCAAGCGTCCGGGCATTTTTTATATCCCCATTCCCAATGCCGCAGAATACAACGTTACCGCGGGCATGGAGGCTTTATTTTTGCATGAAGGCATACCCGGTCATCATTTTCAGGTTTCGTTGCAACAAGACAACAACCGACTGCCTGCCTTTATGCGGTATGGTTGGATTGGTGCATTTGGAGAAGGTTGGGCATTGTATTCTGAATCATTGGGAGAAGAATTGGGATTGTACGAGGATCCATACCAAAAAATTGGAGCTTTGAAAGAAGAATTACATCGAGCCATTCGATTGGTTGTCGATGTGGGCCTACACCGAAAGGGTTGGACGCGTGAAAAAGCGATTCAATACATGCAAGCGCAAGAACCCATCACGCAAGCTGAAGCCGAGCGTGAGGTGGAGCGGTACATGGTCTTGCCTGGGCAAGCGTTATCCTACAAAATTGGGGCTCTGACAATTTTGGAATTGCGGAAAAAGTATGAATCTAGCCTTGGTGAACGTTTTTCATTGATTTCCTTCCATGACGAATTATTGTCCGATGGATGTTTGCCTCTATCAGTGGTCAGTAAAAAAATGGATATTTGGGCTAAAAAACAGGGGCGGAAGGAACTTGAATAGTAAGCCCATCATACGCCAAAAACACCTGGGGAGGTAGTTGAGACTGAATGTCTCGGTGCCTCCCTAATTTATGACTGATATGGGTGAAATAGGTTGTTTTGGCTCCAATCTTGGCAGCCATCTCGAGTGCCTGTTCCAAGTTAAAATGTGAAATGTGGGGGGGAATTTGAAGCGCATTTAGGACGAGTACCTCCAGATTTTGAAGTTTCGACAACGAGGAGTCACTGATAAAATTGGCATCGGTGATATAAGCAAACGACCCCATCCTAAAGCCATAGACTGGAAGTTTGTGGTGCATCACCTCAATGGGTTCAAAGGAAATACCCGCTACTTCAAACACCGAATCTGTGATTTCGTGGGTTTCCAATAGAGGAATACCCGGGTATTTTTCGTCTGCAAAAGCGTAGGCAAATTCTCGTTTCAGTTGTTCCAAAACTTGTTTGCGACCATAAATAGGAAGGTTCTTTTGGCCGTAAAAGTAATTAAAGGGTCTGACATCATCCAGGCCTGCCGTGTGATCTTTGTGTTCATGGGTAAAAACGACACCATGTAGATGAAGAAGCCGAGCCCGGAGTGCCTGCTGTCTAAAATCAGGGCCGGTATCAATTACTACCGATTGTTGTTGGTGTTTGACCAACAAGGAGGTTCGCAAGCGTTTATCCCTAAAATCAACGGATTGACAAACAGGACATTGGCAAGTCAGAACCGGGACACCCCCGGAAGTACCTGTACCAAGAAAGGTAAATTCCATAACAAAAAAGGATCAGGACAATGCCTGATCCATCATCAAGATTCGGTTAGTTCCTTGACCACTAATACTAGTTTATCAAAGTTGAGCGGTTTCATCAAGACTTCTTGAAAGCCCGCTTGTTTAAATTCTTCTTCGGTGTAGTTGCGGGCATTTCCGGTGATTGCCACGACCGGAGTGGCTGCCTTTTGGGGATCAGCAAAGCCCCGAATTTCCCGCACACATTCCATTCCATCCATGATCGGCATGTTGATATCCAACAAGATGATGTCAAAGGATTCTTTTTGTAACAAGTGAATGACCTGTTCCCCATTCTTGACTGCTGTAATTTCAAAATTTTGAAACTCAAGAATTTTCTTAGCTAGGTTTTGAATAACCGAACTATCTTCGGCAATAAGAACTCGTTTGGCTGAGGACATAAGGTTTAAGATATAGATGCGTTAGAATTGTAAATATATACGTTTCCAATGATAAACAAATGAATTTTTTCAACTAACTACCCTTTAATCTTTTCTAAAAAATACAAGGGTTGGAATAAATTCTATTTATTTTTGTGCGCTCTAAATCTCAAACCATGAGAATTGACCTCGCTCAGGATCAAAAGGTGTTTTTTATTTCAGATCTTCATTTAGGCGCTCCAGATCATACGGGAAGTCAGATGAGAGAGCGGACGATTGTTCAGTGGCTCGAATCCATTTCTCCAGAAACACATACCCTTTTTCTTGTGGGTGATTTGTTTGATTTTTGGTTTGAATTCAAACAAGCTGTTCCGAAAGGATACACTCGACTTTTTGGCCAGTTAGCCCGTATGGCCGATCAAGGCATCCAAATTATCATCTTTTCAGGAAATCACGATATGTGGATGGGTGATTATTTCACACAAGAGTTTAACGCCCTGGTGCTTCGAGAGCCGCAGACGTTTACGATTCAAGGCAAGACGTTTTGGATTGGGCATGGGGACGGGCTTGGCCCCGGAGATTATCCCTATAAATTCTTAAAGCGAATTTTCGAAAATCCCATCTGCCGGTGGATGTTCCATCATTTGCTACACCCCAATCTAAGTTTACGCTTGGGTTATGCCTGGGCCCGGCATAGTTGGCAGTCCCATGTCAAAAAGGGCGATATGTACCAGTACAAATCGCCAGAATACGAGATCCTTTACCACTATTGCCAACAAAAACACCGGCAAGATCCCCATGATTTTTATATTTTTGGCCATCGACACCTGCGGTTGGACATACCCATTGGAGAGTCTAGCCGCTATGTGAATTTAGGTGATTGGATCCAACTTAAGACTTTTGCCTCGTTTGATGGAAATAACCTGGAATTAAAAAGTTATTCCTCTGATTGATTCATTTCTTTCCGGGCATTAAAATAACCTTGAATTACGGTATACGTGGTGATAGCCAAGAAGAACAAGATGATGTAATGGACGTAATTAACGATCCACGGAAATTGTACCCCAAGCCAATAGCCTCCCCCCACCAAAACCACCGACCAAACAGCCCCGCCGGTTAGGTTGTACATCATGAAACGTCCAAAATTCATGCGGACCAGGCCCGCCAAAATCGGGGCGAAAGTTCGAATAATTGGTAAAAATCGGGCGATGATTAAGGTTTGCATGCCGTATTTTTCAAAGTAATTCTTCGTACTATCTAAATGTTTCTTTTTGAAAAACAAGGAATCAGGTCGATTGGTGATCCGGTCTCCAAAAAATCGGCCGGACATATATCCAGTTAGTGCCCCTAGGACAGCTGCGACAAATATACCACCCACCAATAAGCTGATGGGTACAGGAAGCAATTGGGTAGAGCAAAATACCCCGGACAGGAAGAGGAGGTAATCACCGGGTAAAAAGAAACCAAAAAACAAGCCATTTTCGATGTAAACAATCAATAAAATGGCGACAAGTCCACCTTGCTGAATGATTTCCTCTGAATTCAATAAATATGAAAAAAAGTCAAAAATAGGTTGCATGGTGCCTTGTTAGGTTATTGGTCGAATTCGGCTAATTCCAGCCATCGTAGTTCTTTTTCCTCCAACAGATTTTCCAAGGTTTTGATTTCATTCCCCCAGGAAGATATTTGTGTGTAATCGGTGGTACCACCATTCATTTTGGTGGTTAAATCTTGTATTTGAACTTCAATGTCTGCAATTTCTTGTTCAAGTTGTTCGTATTCTTTTTGTTCTTTATAGGATCTTTTTCTTTTCGTAAGAATCTCCTTTGTCTGAACCGTTGGACCAGTCGATGTAGGTTTTACAGAAGGGATCGAAGCTAATTTCTGATCCTCCTCTTCACGCCACAATCGATACTCGGTATAATTGCTTGGAAAGTCTTTGATAATCCCTTGTCCTTCAAAGGCAAAAATATGATCCACCAATCGATCCATAAAATAACGATCATGAGAAACAACCACCAAACACCCTCCATAGCTTTCTAAAAACTCTTCAAGTACATTCAACGTATCGATGTCCAAGTCGTTGGTTGGCTCATCCAAAATAAGGAAATTGGGACTTTGAACCAAGATTTTAAGTAATTGAAGCCGTCGTTTTTCACCACCACTCAACTTGGCAATGTAGTTGTACTGCATCTTGGGAGGAAACAAGAACATCGTCAGAAAAGAAGACACGGATAGTTCTTTTCCATCCCCTAACTTAACCACTTCCGCCAATTCTCGTACGGCTTCGATGACTTTTTGATCTTCGGAAAACGTCAAGCCATCCTGGGTATAATACCCTATTTTCAAGGTTTCTCCTTGCACAATCTTACCCATGTCGGGTTTGATTTGCTGAGTGATCAATTGCAATAACGTGGATTTCCCCGCCCCATTTTTCCCGACAATGCCGATCCGATCTCCCCGCTTAAATGTATAAGTAAATTCTTTGATCAAGGGCTTTGCAGGGTCGAATGCTTTGGAGACATGTTGAATCTCCAAGATTTTTCGACCTAACCGTTCCGAACTCATGCGAAGTTCCAATGAATTTTCTCGTTTAAATTGGGAGGCTTTGTCTTTTAGCTCGTGAAAAGCATCAATTCGGTATTGGGCCTTGGTGGTTCGGGCTTTGGGTTGACGCCGCATCCACTCCAATTCTTTCGTTAACTGATTCTTTAGTTTTTCTTGAGTAGCTGCCTCACGCTCCTGCTGCTCCGCTTTTTTCTCTAAAAAATAGGCGTACGATCCGGTATACTTATAAATTTGCTGATGGCTGAGCTCTAGGATGCGGTTACAAACTTTATCAAGAAAATACCGGTCATGGGTGACCAACAACAAAGTAGTTTGAGCTGTCGACAAATGACCCTCCAACCATTCAATGGATTCCAAGTCTAGGTGGTTGGTCGGTTCGTCTAAAATCAGAAAATCAGGGTCTTCGATCAATACTCGGGCTAATGCAACTCGTTTTCGTTGTCCACCTGAAAGCTCGCGCATGGGTCGGTCGAAATCATGGATACCTAATTTTCCTAAAATTTGTTTGACCCTCGCTTCATAATCCCAACCTTGCAATGAATCCAAAATTTCCATACTCTTTGCGAGCGAGGTGTGGTCTTGGGTTTCCAATGCTTTTTCATACGCCTTGATGGCTTGGGTAATGGGGTTGTCAGCAAAAAATAGAGACTCGAGGACCGTCAGGGTAGGATCAAAGGAAGGATCTTGCTCCAAATAGCCCACGCGAATGTCTTTTCGAATACTGATGACCCCGCCATCAGGAGGATATTTTCCGGCAACCAAATCGAGTAAGGAGGTTTTACCTGTTCCATTGGCCCCGATTAAGGCTACTTTCTCTCCTTGTAATATACCAAAGGTGAGTTGTTGGAATAACCACCGCTCACCTAAATTCCGTCCTATATTTTCTGCTGACAAATAATTCATACACAAAGATACACCGTCGAGGAGATTAAAACCTGAGGGAAATTGAATTTCCGATGCAACCTTCTCGATAAAAAAATCATCTCTTTTTTGATGAGAACAAAAAGAAACCATTTTTTTTGTTAAATATTCAATTTCTAAACCTTTTTCGTATGAAAAAATGCATCATGGCCATCCTAGGTTTATTTGTTACGGTGGCGGTACAAGCAACTGAATTACCTGAATCGGTGGATTTCTCTGCATTAGAGCAGATTGAAACTGTGGTAGCTCAAGAAGGGCTCGATATGGAAGCCTTGCAAGCCCAGCACCAAAGTCTCGCTTCCTCTGTAGAGTGGGCTCCCGAGTCCACGGTTTCGTTTGTTGCCAAAGAAATGCCACTAGTGAGTGGTTTTTGGTGGGGGTGTTGTTTAGGAATTGTCGGATTAGCTTTGGTTTATTTCATTACCGACAACGATAAAGCGGAAGTCAAGAATGCCTTAATTGGATGTGTTGTCTCAACCTTGATTTTTGGTATTGGTGGTCTTATCGATCCCTTTGGTTGGTTTTAATCACCGCTCCAGATATTTCGTTTTTTTGAAGCCAAGACCTCTCCGGGATCGGGAGGGGTCTTGGCTTTTTTGATTGCCGATTGTTCCTTACTTTTGGTCTCCACTAGATCCAAACATCCATGTCTCCTTGGTTAATGTCTGCTTGGTTGATGGTTCAATCACCTGTTGATACCATCAAGACCTTTGATGAAGTCGTGGTCGAAAGTTATCACGCCCGACAGAAACTTCTTCAAGTCGCAGCCCCTATCTCGGTTCTCTCTCCCAAATTCGTTGCACTTTATGATCAAAATTCTCCACTAAGCCTTCTCAATTCAGTTCCAGGGGTGCGAATGGAAGAGCGCTCTCCTGGTAGTTTTCGATTGTCTATTCGAGGTTCTTCGGTACGATCGCCCTTTGGTGTCCGCAATGTGAAGGTCTATTGGGAGGGTATTCCCATAACCGATGCCGCTGGAAATACATTTCTAAATCTACTTGATTTTGCCCATGTAGGGAGTGTGGAACTCCTCCGGGGGCCCGCAGGTAGCGTCTACGGTGCCGGGACAGGTGGGGTTGTTTTGCTGTCAGGACGATCCGGAAATCAAGGAAATACTTTACAAACTCAACTGACCACGGGGAGTTGGGGTTCCATTCACTTGACCCAGCGACTCAGTGTAGCTACAACGAAACTGAATGCCCAACTTCAGTTATCAGGTTGGCATAGTGATGGGTACCGCGACCATACCCAGGCTCAAAGGCAATCTGCCCATTTTCAGTCTACATTTTTTATATCGCCCAAGCGGCAAGTCCATGTGCAAACCCTGTGGGGTGGAATCGATTACCAAACTCCAGGAGGATTAACCCAAGCTCAAGTGGACCAAAATCGCAGACAATCTAGGCCGGCTACCCCCACTTTGCCAAGTGCTATCCAACAAAAAGCCGGGATTAGTCAACAACAACTTTTAGTAGGAATTTCCCAAAAATATCAGTTCAATGCCCACTGGCAGAATGAAACGTCTCTCTTTACATCTCAGCATAGGCTCCGAAATCCATTCATTACCAATTTCGAGATCCGAGATGAACAATCCATTGGCAGTCGATCGGTCTGGTACTGGGATCCCTCCCCAAGGTGGTCCTTTCGATTTGGCGGGGAATGGCAGCAAACCTATTCCACTTTTGACGTGTACGATAACAACCGAGGGGTGATCGGTAATCGACAGGTCGAAGACGAAGTTCTTTCGACCAACGCACTCTTGTTTGCTCAAGCCGATTGGTCATTTTTGCCTCAATGGAAATTGACCTTTGGGTTGGGTGTTCATCAACAAAGCTTTGATTTTTTTAGACGCCAAGGTCCCGGGGGCAATCAAATCCAAGATCGGCCGCAAACGCCAAGCACACCGCGAGTGGCTTTACTTCGTGAGTTAGGCCGCAATCAATCTTTGTATGCCTCCTGGAGTCAAGGATTTTCAGCACCAACGGTTCAAGAATTTGTATCGGTCCTTCGCCCCAACCAACTCTTCTCTCCACTTCGGTCTGAGCAAGGTATCAGCCAAGAAATGGGTTACCGTGGCCAATACAAATCATTAAGTTGGGATATTCAGGGGTATCAGTTTCGTTTGACCGATGTATTGGTACGGCAAGTGGATCCCGCCGGTCAAGAATTATTTGTCAATGCCGGAAAAGCCGTCCAACGGGGTGTGGAGGGTCAGCTTAAATTATCACCCCGCTCAAGGCCTGGAACTTTCGCACAACTTAATTACCAAGGAATTCGATATACCTATGAGGTTTACCAACTAGGATCCAATGATTGGGCCGGCAATCGCCTTCCCAGTGTACCTGCTCGGGTAGCGACATACCTTGGAAATCATCAAACTCGGTGGGGTGGATTCCTCTGGACCCAAGCCCAGTGGGTGGCCAGAACACCTTTAAATGATGCCAATACGGTTTGGGCAGAGGATTTTATCCAAGTTCAGGCCCGATTGGGATGGAAATGGGAACGTCCGTCCTTCCAGGCTCAATTATTTGTGGGAGGAGATAATTTATTGAATCAAACCTACAGCCTTGGAAATGATGCCAATGCCATTGGTAATCGATTCTTCAATCCCGCTGCCCCCAGAAGTTGGCAATTGGGTTCCTCTTTGCGATGGAATTGGTGAACCATTTAAGTAACTTGTATGTTTAGACATTATATACAAAAACATGCAATTATGGAAATGATTTTTCATCAAGCTTCGACCCGTGGGCATGCCCATCATGGATGGTTAGAAAGTTTTCATACGTTTAGTTTTGCCAATTACTATGAGCCGTCGCGTCTCCATTTTGGGGCCTTGCGGGTTTTGAATGACGATAAAGTAGCGGCTGGACGCGGATTCGGTCGTCATCCGCATGATAATATGGAGATTGTCTCGATTCCGTTGGCGGGAGCGCTAGCGCATCAAGATAGTATGGGGAATTCGACGGTAATTCGGCATGGTGAAGTGCAAATCATGTCGGCCGGTACAGGCGTATATCATTCGGAAATGAATCATGATCCTCAACAGGAGGTGAAGTTTTTGCAAATTTGGGTATTTCCGAAAGAGCGAAATATCACACCTCGGTACGATCAGATGGAATTTCCAGAGTCGGATCGAATGAATGCGTTTCAAACCGTGGTATCCCCACTTGGAACCGCAGATGGTGGAGTGAAAATCAACCAAGATGCTTGGTTTTCATTGGCTAATTTTACTCCAGGGCAATCGCTTACTTATTCTTGGCATACACCTGGTCATGGCGTTTATTTATTTGTTTTGGAGGGAAATCTGACGGTTGAGAAAGGACAAAAAACACTCAGCCGACGGGATGGGCTGGGTATTTGGGACACCCAGAAAGTTGAAATTCAAGCTACCTCTGATGCTCAATTGTTGGTGATGGAAGTACCTTTAAAATTTTCGGCATGAAAAAACAGGTGAGTCAACTCTTCACGGCTGGACGTGAACAGGTGGGCGAACACCCCATGTACCAGCCTTTGCCCAGTCCGGAAGCGCCTGAGCTAGATCCATTCCTACTTTTGCATCACCATGGCCCGCATCTGTTTGCCCCTTACAACCAAGGGTTACCTTTTGCCCCGCACCCTCACCGAGGTTTCGAAACACTCACCATTATTTTGGCGGGAGCCGTAGAGCACGCAGACAGTCTTGGCTATCAATCCACCATTGACGCAGGCGGAGTTCAATGGATGACGGCCGGCCGGGGGCTAGTCCATTCTGAAAATCTACCCGCCGTTATGCGAGAGAAGGGTGGGGAGATGGAAATTCTCCAGCTTTGGATGAACTTACCGGCTCGACTCAAAAAAGTGCCACCGAGGTACCAAGGATTTCAAAAAAAGGACCTTCCGGTGGTTAATTCAGGAAACGGTATATCGACCCAAGTCATCAGTGGTGAGCACCGGTCTGTGAAAGGGCCTGCCGAATCGTCCACGCATCTGACCATTTATTCGGTAGCATTCGAATCAGGAGCCACCGAGGAATACACCTTACCTGCTGGGGAACAGGTTTTTTTATATGTGACACGTGGGGAAGTGGTGGTCAATGGAAAATTGGCCTACGACCACCAACAGGTACTGTTTAAACCGGAAGGAACCAAGGTAGAGATAAAAACTCAATCAGTAGGTCATTTCATTTTGGCATCGGGCTCTCCATTAAATGAACCTGTGGTGCAACACGGTCCGTTTGTAATGAACTCGACTACTGAAATTCTGGAAGCCATGCGAGACTATCAAATGGGAAAAATGGGTATCATGTAAGGTTTTTTTCGTAGGTCTGAGGGAGAATTGGTTATATTTGGCTATTCAACCTTGGATCTACGACATGAACTTACCGATTCGGAATTCCATTCTAGGAATTTTATTGGCCACTACGACGGTCTTTGCACAAGAAACTCCTCCCTTTCTAACTCAACATAATGCAGCTTGGGTAGAGAAAACCCTGCAGTCGCTGACCTTAGAGGAAAAAATTGGTCAAATGCTGATGCCTCGTGGAAACACGTCTGGTAGAGGTTATAAACCCGACATATTGAAAGAATGGGTGAGTAAATACAAAGTGGGTGGATTGGTGTTTTTTGCTGGACAACCGACACGACAAGTTCAAATCGTGAACGAATTGCAATCGCTTTCCAAAGTGCCCCTGCTTATTGGCATGGACCTGGAATGGGGACTCGCCATGCGGCTTGATTCCACGGTGCGTTTCCCCTACCAAATGACCTTGGGTGCCATGCAGGGCAATGAAGAATTACTTTACCAAATGGGGCAAGAGGTGGCCAAACAATCCAAACGGATGGGCGTCCACATCAATTATGCCCCCGTTGTCGATATCAACAACAATCCGGCCAATCCCGTCATCAACTTTAGATCCTTTGGAGAAGACAAGGAGTCGGTGATGCGAAAAGCCCTCGCCTACATGAAAGGTATGCAATCCGAACGATTGTTGACGTCCGCCAAACATTTTCCTGGACATGGTGACACCGGAGTAGATTCCCATTATGACCTTCCGGTTATTTCTCATGATAAAAGTAGATTAAAAGCTACCGAATTATATCCGTTCCAAAGCCTTATCAACGAAGGCATTTCGGGGATCATGACAGCGCATTTGAGTATCCCGAATCTCGAATCAACACCTAATCTGGCCTCCACCTTCTCAAAAAATATCGTAACAGACCTCCTCAGAAAAGAAATGGGTTTTCAGGGTCTCGTGTTTACGGATGCCATGGACATGCAAGGAGCTGTTAAACATTTTCCAAAAGGTACCGCTCTAGTGAAGGCCATTTTAGCAGGCAATGATATTCTGGAAACCTTTGAAGACGTCCCCCAGGCATTCGAAGCCATACTGGCTGCCGTGAAATCGGGCGAATTAACTGAACAGGTGATTAACCAACGTGTCCGAAAAATTTTGATGGCCAAGTCATGGGTAGGTTTGGATCAATACCAACCGGTGAAAGAAACCAACCTGATTTCGGACGTGAATACAAGGACATCCGATTGGCTCAATCGCTTATTTGCTGAAAAAACTTTAACGGTACTGCGAAATGATGGGAAGATCCTTCCTATTTCTTCACTCGATCAGGAAATAGGTGTCCTTTCCCTAGGAAGTGCCCAACCTACGTCTTTTCAGCGAATGTTGGCTCAATACACCAAGATTTCAGCCTGGCATTCGCTGGCGGTAGAGGCAGACTCCGTTCGGGCGCCCATTTTATCGGAGGTGAAAAAAGTGAAACAATTGATCGTCGGCATTCACCTTCCGTCCATCCGGCCATACGGAAATTACGGAATCACCGAGGCTCATGAAAAGTGGGTTTCAGCACTGATGGATCTACATCCGGATGCCATTTGGGTGGTGATGGGAAATCCTTATTCGCTGGATAAAATTCCATCTCTTAAAAAAGCCAAAGCCTTGGTGCTAACAAGTCAGCAAACCAATTATTTAGAGGAGGCCGCTGCGCAAGGTATCATGGGAGGAGTGGATATGACGGGTAGGTTGCCCGTAACGGTAAATGCCGATTTTCCGCTACGTGCTGGTGTCAATGTCATGGCGAACGGTCGATTGGCTTTTGGTTCTCCCGAAATGGTTGGGATTTCTGGAGAGCAACTAGAGTCAAAAGTTGATTCGGTCATCCTCGCAGGTTTACGTGCCGGAGCGTATCCTGGCGCTACGATGGAAATCGTAAAAGATGGACGTGTCATTTATCAAAAGGCATTTGGAGCACAGACATTTGAAAATCAGGCGGGCGATCACCAAAAAAGTCAATTCGAGCAAGGGACCAAAGTCGATGTCATGGATGGAGGAAAAAATGTCCTAACCCAAACGAAAGGTAAGTCTGAAGTCCCAGCCAATCAACCCTCTTTGACTGTCCAGTCATTATACGATTTGGCCTCCTTGACCAAAATCACTACGTCGGCTCTAGCCATTTTGCAATGGAAGTCGGAAGGTAAATTTGACTGGAATGCACCTGCAAGCCAATATTTCACGGAATGGAAAGGGACCAACAAGGAAAATCTTCGGTTTATCGATATGCTAACCCATCGGTCTGGACTCAAAGCCTGGATTCCTTTTTGGATGGATGCCGTCGATACCTTGGCTACGTTAAAGAAGGCAAGTCTTGATCCTCGATGGTCCAACGATTGGGTAAAAAATGAAATTCCACGTACTTTTCTTCAGCGGTTGTTTGGAAAAAAGAAACAAGTTGAAATTGACTATGTAGGTACACTAGCCAGTAAAAAAGGGTTCTGGATGAAAATTGTTTCACCACAAACCTTGGTTTGGAAGCCCGGTATTTTTTCCAACGAACGGAGTGATGAATTTCCGGTGGAGGTCACAGACTCCCTATACTTGCATCGGTCGTATGCCAATAAAATTGCCAAGCAAATCCAAGATTCACCCGTCAATCCAGCCCAAGGCTATGTATATAGCGACTTGCATTACTACCTCTACCCAGCCTTAGGACAACGATTGACAGGGATGTCGTGGGATTCATATCTTAAGAAAACCTATCACGCATTGGGAGCCTATACCTTGACGTACAATCCAAGATCTTACTTTCCGCTAAGTCAAATTGTACCCACGGAGCGGGATACCTTGTTCCGCAAGACTTTGATTCACGGCCGGGTTCATGACGAAGGGGCCGCTTTATTGGGTGGTATCTCCGGACATGCCGGCTTATTTGGTTCTGTTCATGATGTGACCAAATTGATGCATCTATACCTAAAAAAGGGGACATTGGCCGGAAAAACGTATTTCCAATCGGCTGATTTGGAGGCGATGACAGGTTATGTCTTTCCAGAGGAAAAAAACCGACGTGGCATTGCCTTCGACAAACTGGATTTGGATCCAAAAATCGCCAATGGTCCACGTCTAGCCTCACCACAAAGCTATGGCCATTCCGGGTTTACTGGCACCTTTACTTGGATTGACCCCGTGCACAACTTAGTGTATGTCTTTTTGAGCAATCGAGTGTATCCGACACGAGACAATGGGAAAATCTCCACAATGAATATTCGAACCGAGGTTGGAAATGCCATCTACCAAGCTATGCAGAAAAAATAGGTGTTTCATCGGGAGAAAGAGGGTCTCCGCTGGCTCCATTTACCAGACTCATAGAATGGTTTGAGCTGTTGCCATAGGTGGTATTCGTATCGAGAGCGGGTCAGCTGGATATCGGTTTGAAGAAATTGCAAGATGATATCCAAAAACTCTTTTTGACCCATTTCCCCGTTCTGATAACTGGGAAGGGCGTTTTGATAATAGGCATTCCAAACATCAAAAGCAGATTTACTAGCTTTGTATTGGGCCAGAGTAGATTCAACTTGGCTTCGGGCAATGGCTGATTCCTTGATCAAATCATTTTTTATCTGTTGAGCCTGTATTTGAGCTAACTGGAGGTCGTGTTTGGCTTGTTGCCAACGCAAACGGTAAGAATTTCCCGCAAAAATGGGTATCCGAATTTGGATTCCAAGTGAAGCGTTAGCCAATTGTCCCCACTGGGAAAGCAAGGGGATTGTCCGAAATGTACTCTCAATCGCGGGAGAAAGTGCGGGTTGAATGATGCCTTGGAAAAATACGGGTACGGTATCCATGCGCACAATTCTGGACTCGGCGACTTGTTGAAACAGGCTCGAATAGGGAAGATTGACACCTCCAGTAAGCGAAATGGTGGGGAGACGACTCGCCCGAATATCCGCGAGTTGGAGACTTTGCCATTTCTGTTTCCATTGGGAATGGCGGTAGTCGGGATGCCACGAATAAAACTGTTGAAATAAACGATCGTCTGGGGCGACAGCACGGTCTTGCAGTGTCGGCTGCATGTCGTAGTCTTCCAGTAAAATACCTTGGGGTTGGGACGACCCGATGAGGTGGCCCAATGAAATTTTCTGGATTTTTAGATCTTGTTGAGCTTTAGTCAGTGCCCACTCGGCATTCGACAGCTGCGCATTGAATTGGAGGAGTTCAAGGGGCTGATCCGGACTTGGACTGATCTTTTGAAGTAATTGGTATTGCTCCTCCGCGTGTCGAACCTGAGCCTGCGCAATTAAAACCTGAAAATATTGTTGAATAACCTGCACTGTCAACAGCGCTTCGTTTTTTTCAACTTGTGTTTCGGCCATTTTTTCTTGAAGATCTTGCATTTCGACCGCTAGATTTTTACGGCCGCCTGCATACAGAGTCTGCGACAGTGAAACACCAAGAATCGTATTGACAAACCCACGTGTGGCAAATTGGTATGTGGTGGGATCCAGCGACCGGCCCATGGATAGCGTCGGATTAGCGTAAACCTCGGCTTGTGGTAGGTAATCGCGGCGAACAAAGTCCGACTTCGCCGACTCCAAGGCCCTGGCATTTTGGGCTTGCAAGTAAGCACCATGATGAAATTTGGCTGCTTGAATACACGAAGCCAAGTTCATTTTTTGACCCCAGGAAGGTAAAGAGAAAAGAAGAGTGAGTGTAAGAGAGAGGTAACGGGCAGACATAGGAGAGGGGAGAAATGCCGGGGAAACTTCCCCGGCCCAATCATTTAACGACGAATTCCATTCAATAATCCACCTTGTCCTACATGAAGGTTTAGGTTGCTTACATTGGCATTAAGTAAGCCGGTTCCACCTACTTTAACTTGTGTACCTGTGACGGTTGCGTTGACATTATTTCCTAATGCCTGAACACCTAGGCCTTGAACGCCTACGTTGGCGATGGATCCCTGACCAACGGTGGCGGTAGCTCCTACAGCAGTTACACCTGCTAAGTTGGATACTTGAGCACCCAGGGCTGGAATACTAGCATTGGCAACACTACCGTGCTGAAGGACAGTTGCTTGCGTCCCTACGGCTGAAACTGCAGCCAAGCTACCCACTTGTCCCACCAATACAGGTACTTGCGCGTTGGCGAGGCTATTTCCACCTACAGTTGTTTGAAGTCCTGCGGTACCCACACCGGCAACTTGTCCGACAGAGGCCACGAGTTGATTAACCCGCGCTCCCACAACTTGTTGGCCACCCACAACGGCTGTAGTACCTTGGGCCCCCACTAATGTATTTCCGGCTTGAACGGTTGCATTTTGAATATGGGCACCCAAGGTCTGTCCGCCTTGAGCGACATGGGCTTGAATTCCAGAAACCGTAGAACGTAGAATTTGAGCTTGCGTAGTTGCGGTTGCCGCACACGCAATGAGGAGAGATAAGACCACTTTTTTCATAACGAATAGAACTTTTGATTAATGTTGTGGAGATATACGTATAGGGAGGGCTGTTTGGATGTGAAGGCAATAAAAAAAGGGCAGATATTTTTTTGCACTTTTTTTTCGAATTCCAATAGGAGTTTTCTAATTTTGTGACCCGATGAGCTTCGGGGTGTAGCTCAGCCCGGTTAGAGTACACGTCTGGGGGGCGTGTGGCCGCTGGTTCGAATCCAGTCACCCCGACATCCGAGAGCGACGAGAGTCGCTCTTTTTTTGTGTCATGGTGACAAAATCCCTCGAAGGGTGTATATGGTTAACGTAACCCTTGGATGGAAAATAAAGTAACCTTCCATTAAGGTCTTTTCTATTAAGGTTATTGATGTTTTAAAAGGATATCTTTATAATCCACTTTTTCTACGTATATTTATCCAAGTTAAAAATAAGTCAAAGGCATACGGGTCTGTAGGTAGGTCAAGCTTTTTCTCGTTTTCATCGTTAAAATTTGAATATTGTCCATCTTGCTGGAAATAGTTGTGTGTTTTTTCAAACCTTATCGTTTCAAATTGCTGGAGGTGTTTAGGGTTAGTAATATTGATCACATAGCAGTCGTCAGGGAACTCATGGATGGTTTAGATTTGGGGAGGATCGAAAAAAACCTTTAAGCTTCATATCGATCAAGCCTACTAAAAAAATGTTTTATGAACGAAAAATACCGTTTGTCAGGTAAGTCAGGAAATTTATTTCTATTGGGTTCATTTATAGGCCCCATTTTAATCACGCTTTTATGTGTTGTTTATTCATACATTAATGTGTATAATCCAATTGTCTATTTGACCTTATTGGTATTCTTAGGGCTATTGTTTGGAATTATGATGGTACAAAAGTTAGTCATTAAGTTATCAAAATGCAGAAGTGAAAAGAGTTCCATGCTGTATGGAATCATCGTCGGACTTTTTGGAGTTTACGCATCTTGGTGTACCTTTTTCTTTGTACTATTTCAACGAGATGCTCTTTCAGTCAATTTCATTGACATTGTGTTAAATCCTGGAATGATTTATGAGTTCGCTCGATCTCTAGCAAAGGAGGGATATTATTCATTATTAGGAATTCAAGTGAAAGGCGGACTTCTATGGTTTATTTGGATTGTGGAATCATTGGGGATTATCGCTGCAGGGGCTTTGGGTGGTTTTGCTATGATGCACAAAGAAATATTTTGCGAGCACTGTAACCGATGGGCTGAGGATATGGACTTTGATCTAAGATTAGCGATTGAGGATAGAATGGAAACTCAAAAAGTGATTGAAACCGATATATCTAAAATTCTGGATTACTCAATTTATGAAGGAGAGAATTTGGAGCATTTAAAAATAAATTTGCATCACTGTTCAAGATGTCAAAATACATCGACAGTCGATGTTAATTTAATTTCTTATGAAGCCAATGATAAAGGAGAAATCAAAGAAAAAAGTGAGGATTTTAGTCCTGTAATTACTTTGAACTCTAGTCAGTTCTTTGAGTTTATTAATAAAAATCCAAATTATGGTGGTGCATGATTGTTGAGATAGGAAATGATTAAATAAGTATTTTTTTTGGCTAACTACTTAAAGTGATTATTCAAATTAAATAGTCGATGATAAGCTTTAAATTAAAAGTTGATAGAAAATCGAATTAGTAAAATTTACGGAAAAATTTTAAGGTTTTTTGTTTAATAAATATTAACTTTTATCCAATTCTATATTGTCATTATACTTATTTTTTTGAATGATAAATTTTTTGATTTTTTAGTTTAACTGCACGTAGGATGAAAATTATATTTAGATATACTTCCCTTTTTTTAATTCAAATATTAAGCTTTTATGGATTCGGACAAATTTCTGGTGAGGACGATTTAAAAGAGGTATTTTTTAATTCGAGAAAATATAATAAAAATTTAATAATATATCGGTATGATTCAGTTGCAGTTAATTACGCAAGAATCTCTAAAAAACAATCCGTAGATTATTTTATTGATTCGCTTTTAAAGAGCTTATTAATTCCTAATTCCATTGAAAGAGATTTTATATTTTTCCCGGTAAATATTTATACAAAAAAGACTGAGGAATTAGATTTTTTAGATAATTTTTATTATGATTTTACTCCAAATTTTATCATTTTTTCACCTGATAGTAATCTTATAAGTTATACAAATTATTCGGGAAGATTATTGAATTATGATATTAATCTAATTGATGAATTAAGTGATAGCATCTATCGAGATTACGATGATGTACTAAAGCGGGATAAACTTGTGTTGAAATTTCAAAGTGGAATTATTACCACTCAAGAAATAATAGATTTAATTTTTCTAAAATCAAAATTTAATTTAAAATCGAAGAATCTTTTAAATTGGTATGCTCTGAACCAAGGAGAATTAACCTCTGACTTGTATAGTATAATTGTAAAACAAAACATAAATTCTACTGATCCAATAGTTGAATATTTTCTTAGATCGGAAAAAAAAGAAGATGAAAATTGGGAATATTACAAAATGGGCATAATTGAACATTTGCTGGAAAATGCAAAAGGTAATTTTGACAAAATTGAGTTTGAGAATACTATGAACTTGAAAGAAAATTATCAAAAAATTTTAATCAAAAAAAATGCTGATAATGATTCAGATATTTTCAACATAAGTCCAGCCCTTAATGTTTTTAAAGAAAATCAATATATAGATAAATTGTATTTTTATCTTAGTATTTCTGATTCTTCAAGTTTTATATCGACAGGAAGCGAATTTGCTGATTTTATAATTGAATCATTCGATAAAAATTTGAAAGAACAAGTTGCTATTCAAATGAATATATTTGATGCTATTTCCTCCATGAATCTATATTCTTCCGATTCAATTGCGACATATGAAAAGAAAAACTACAAAATTAATCGTTCTAATTTAGAGGCCAGAGAAGTAAATAAGTTTTTAAATAGAACCTCAGAATATTTAAATTTAATCTATTGGAATTGCTATATTTATACAACCAATTCTGTAATTTTAAATCGCGCATTACGATGGTCAGAGTTTGCAATAAGTATTTTTCCTACCATTGATAATATACACACGTATTCTCATATACTATTTACTATTGGATATAAGAATAAGGCCATTAAGTATCAAAAAAAGGCTTTAAAACTAGCAAGAAATAGTTCTGATTCTATTTCAAGAGTTGATAAACTTAATGCTGAATTAATTCAATTTAAATCTTCAAAAAGTATTGGTAAATAGTTTGTTATTAAGGTTTCTATTTATTCTATTATTATGATTTAAATAGTATTGAATCTAACTATCTTTATTTGATTAAATATCATTCTATTTATTGCTCTTTATTTTAGTAGTTCCTTTATTTTTATCTATTTTTTTAGTGTGAATTTTTCTGTTGTTTATTTCATAAATAGAAGTTAAGTTTATAAGTAATTTTTTTAAAACATAATATTTAATTAATGATATTTATCTATATTTATGAAATTTTATTTATCAAACTTGACCTCGTTTATGTAAAGTTTCTTTTACTATTTGTATTGTTTTTTGATAGTTAATTTGATTTAGCGCCATTTGGATTTGTCTTCTTATTTGGTTTTTCGTAGTATTTCTTTCAGTTTATTGTAGTTAATTAAAAGATAAAATTTTTTATATGAGTGATTTTAGTGTAGCCTACCACCTAAAGACTGATCAAATTTCTGATGTGGTGGACTTACTTTCTAGTTTAAATATTAAAGGGTATGTTTTTCAACCAACCAATGGGTGGGTTACATTTGTGACAGAGCTAGATGAGTTTGAACCTCATGACCTCATTAGTAAGAATATTTCGGGTACTTTGCTTTTTTTGGTTCGTACCAATGATTTCCTTTGTTGGAATTTTGAGGTCTTTTTAGATTCCGAGTCTCATGGGCGTTATGCTATTCAAGCTAGTGATGAGTTACATGCGGAGATCGTCAATACTCTGTCTGATCAAGCTTTATCCTTGTTGGTGGCTCAATCTCAAATAGATGATTTGACGAGGATTTTGAATCCTGTTTTTTATAATGCTGCTCTAGATAAAGGGGATCTTGATTTCGCTGAATTGGTCGGCTTAGAAAACATTGAATGGATTTCCTATTTTCAAATTGACTGCAATGTGGATGACTACGAGGTTGTGTCAGTCCAATAAACCGATGATTTTGGATCTATTTATTTAAATATATTCTGTACATAGTGGATCTAAGTCTCTTTTTTTGGGTAACCCTATTCTCGTTTATTGCGTGTTAAATTGTTTAAAGTTTATTTTATCTATACAGCCCTTTAGTTTTTTTATATTATTTTTTGAGTATTTTTCGATTGGATTTTTTTAAAGTACTTTTATCGGACAAGATCTTTGGAAATTCATTTGTTCAATTTTACTATACGTGTAGTTCTGCCTATTGGCTCAATATTACGATACTTTTATCTGGATAGGCATTGTGCAAATGATGAACTAGGTATGCTCTTTCTTGATTGCCGTTTGTCTAACTTAAACTATGTCTAATTTCTTATTGTTAGATCTTCATGGAAAAAAAAGATTTAATGCGTCTGACCGACGAACAACTCATTCAAGAGAAAAAGAGGCTACAAAAATCTAAAATACAACATGCGCTGCTGATTGGATTCTTAGTGGGTATCGTAACGGTGGGGTTAGTGAGTTGGTTTATATCATCAAAAAAGAGTATCGGCTTCCTCTTGCCTTTTGTATTCCCCATGGTGTTTATCTACCGTTTGTGGAATTCCCCCCAAAAAAACAAAGAGTTGGAAGAGGTCCTGAGAGAACGGGGACTTGCCTAAGCTGTATATAAACCTTTGGTTCATGAATTCTCCCCTAAAGGATTGATCAAGTAAATGGAAGGCTAGGTGGTTGTTTATCTGCAAATTCCCTCTAAAGTAGGTTTGGATGTGGATCCAAGCTTGGTTTTAGTTTTATTTGGTGCGCGAAACAGTCCATTTCAGATCGTTCCCTCGTTTGCAAACCGGTCGGTTTTTTGATAAATTGCACGCAAGCTTATAAGTTGTTAGTAAAAATTCATAATCAATCCACTCTAGAAACAGATCGACTTGCGTTTTATTACCAGAATCCGAGTCAACAATGCTCCCAATAGAATGAAAAAAGTATTATTCATTGATCGCGACGGCACCATCATCGTCGAACCTCCCATCGACTTTCAAATAGATTCTCTTGAAAAACTGGCCTTTTTACCCCACGTGCTTTCTCAGCTAAGGAAAATAAGTGAGGAAACAGATTATGAATTAGTGATGGTTACCAATCAAGATGGGTTAGGAACCAACTCTTTTCCTGAGGAAACTTTCTGGCCAGCTCATCAGAAAATGATGGATACCTTGGCAGGTGAAAATATTCAGTTTCATCAAGTATGCATTGATCGTTCCTTTGAGCACGAAAATCTTCCAACTCGCAAACCAGGTACGGGCTTACTTACGTCCTATCTTGAAGGTGATTACGACTTAGCCAACTCTTACGTCATCGGAGATCGTGTGACAGATATTCAGTTGGCCGTTAATCTCGGGGCAAAAGCTATTTTTATTGGATCTGAAGTACCATCCTCTTTAACGGAGGATCAAAGAAAGGCTTTGGCCTTGACGACCCAGAATTGGGTTGAGATTTACCAATTCCTTCGTCTACCTGCTCGTGCAGCCACGGTTCATCGAGTGACCAAGGAAACTGATATTTTTGTTTCGTTGAATCTGGATGGTACAGGTAAAAGTTCGATGTCGACGGGGCTCGGATTTTTCGATCACATGCTCGATCAACTCGCTAAGCATGGTGGTCTGGATCTGACCATTCAAGTAAAGGGAGATTTGCATATTGACGAACACCACACCATCGAGGATACAGCCTTGGCCCTCGGGGAGGCCTTTCTTCTGGCACTGGGGGATAAGCGAGGCATTAGCCGGTATGGATTCCTTTTGCCCATGGATGAGGCCCTGGCGCAAGTTGCCATCGATTTTTCAGGCCGTCCGTGGTTGGTATGGGATGCATCCTTCCGACGTGAGAAAATAGGGGAGATGCCAACCGAAATGTTCATGCATTTCTTTAAGTCGTTTTCGGATACCTCCAAGTGCAATCTCAATATTCAATGTACTGGGGACAACGAGCACCATAAAATCGAAGCCATTTTCAAGGCCTGGGCAAAAGCCATCAAAATGGCTGTCCGCCGTGATTTGGCGGCGTTGGATAGCTTACCGAGTACGAAAGGGGTTTTATAAAAAAAAGAGGCGCAAGCCTCTTTTTTAGTTTTATTGATCTTTTTCCATACGAATGGTTCGAATCGGAAACGGTATTTGAATTCCTTCTTGTTGAAATCGTTTGTGTAATCTTCGAATGAATTCGGACGACAAGCCATACTGAAGGGAAAATTCTTGGGCACGTAAGATGGTACGAACGGTAATGCTGTACTCCGCAAAAGCTCGAAAACGGACGATGGGTTCAAAGTCTTCGACGCCACCTTCCACCGAGGCTAAGACGTCGGTGGCGACTTCTTTGCAGATGCGCTCCACATGGTCCAGATCGCTGGCATATGAAACACCTACATCCACCATTACTGAAATTTCACTATCGGGTAGAACGAAATTTCGGACAATAGAACTTGAAAGTTTAGAGTTTGGAACGATGATTAAGTGATTGGACAGAGCTCGAATGACCGTATTTCGCCACGAAATGTCCTCAACATATCCCTCTTCTAAGGTCGAGAGTTGTACATAATCTCCGGGTTTTATTTTTCGACCAGCGATCAGTTGGATCCCTGCAAATAAGTTAGAAAGTGTATCTTGTAAGGCCAATGCGACAGCCAAACCACCAACGCCAAGCGCTGTAAGGGCTGGAGCCACCGAAATTCCCAGTACTTGAAGGGCACCCATTAGGCCTAAAATGTAGATGAGGGCTTGTATGATTTTGGTAAAAATGGAGCTTTTGACCACTTCTTGCCCTAACTTTTCTATTTGGTAATTCGTAAAGGCGACCACCATTTTAGCACTGAGCCACGTGACGATGCCGATAATAAAAATAAGAATGCCTTTTTTTAGCTCTGCGCGGTATTCTGGGAAAATGGGTGCCGTATGGTAGGCAATCACAACACCTGTGATCCATCCGATGGGGATGATGGTTTTCTCGGCAAGGGTTGTAAAAAAATCATCAAAATTAGTTTCTGTGGTTTGGGCATATCGTTTCAGGATGGGAATGACGATGGACTTGATCACTTTTCCGATCAACCAGCCACCGGGTAAGGCAGCCATCCAAATGATGTAATCTAAATTGTCTTGTACGATTTGAAAAATAGACATGAAGTATGAGTTGGTGACAAATAAGTCGTTGGATCCTTAAGGTGTAATCTCCCCTAAAATTTCAGATCGAACGATATCAGGGTGAGAATCAGCAATCATATGGCCTGCATTGGGCAAAAATATGAATTTACTGCGGCCTTTTTTAAGTCGTTTTTTAGCGTATTCAAAATTATCCAAGGGAGCGATCCAATCCTGTCCTCCCATTAATACGGTGGTTTTGACGGATAAATTGTCCCAATCGGGTTGAATTCTCCTTAATTCTTTTTCATGTGCAAATTTTTCTTCGGTGGCTGCAATCATGGCTTCACTTAAGAATTGCCGTACCAACCAATGTTTGGCGGCATAGGAAAACCAAAAATATTTTTCTTTATCTGGGTCGATTACAGGTGAGATCATCACCACTTTTTCAACCAATTCCGGGTGTCGAACTCCAATTTGAGCAGCAATAGCGGCACCGTAGGATCTGCCCACCACAATGGCTTTTTGTCCTGATGTATTGGTTTTTAGGGCCTCCACGATGCGGTCAGCTTGTTCTGGAATACTGGCAATGTCACGGCCTTTTCTAGATAACCCATACCCTAGGCGATCCACGGCAATCAATTGATACCGATGAACCAGGGAGGTATCTTGGTATAATTTCATATAAGATCGCCAATTTCCTGGGGCGCCGTGAATGAACAAAACGGGCGGGTGGTTGGCTTGGCCCATGGTTTTAAAATGCAGGCGTCGTTGGTCTCGGTCAATAATATGGGAGTGAATTGGCCCTTCGATGGGTAATTGAACCTTCGGAGAGCAGGCCATCAATGCCCAACCTAATAAACCCATTATACCAGCAATATGCCACTTACCTTCCATGTTAAAACCTTTATCTCCTTTTAAGTTAGATAAAATAAGGTGAAAATGCAAATTAGCCAATTAAAAAGAGCTCTTGAAAGACTTCTTCCAATTTTCCTACGGGGCGAAGATCAATCGAATAGGAAGAGGATTGAATCCCTTTCAAACTGAATTTAGAGACATACATGCGTTTATATCCTAGCTTTTCAGCTTCTGAAATTCGTTGTTCAATGCGATTGACGGCTCGAATCTCCCCCCCCAAACCAATTTCTCCGGCAAAACATACAGAGGCTGGGATCGGAACATCCTCATAGGAGGAGGCAATGGAGGCACAAATGGCCAGGTCGATGGCGGGATCCTCGACACGCAATCCACCGGTAATATTTAAAAACACATCTTGGGTACCCAATCGAAAGCCACCTCGTTTCTCTAACACCGCGAGTAACATTTGCAAACGGCGCAAATCATAACCGGTGGCGGATCGTTGGGGAGTTCCGTAGGTGGTTGGGGAGACAAGAGTTTGTACCTCGATCAGCAAGGGCCGATTTCCCTCCAGCATGGTCGCAATGGCAATACCGCTTAGTTCCCCTTCCCGTTGAGCAATGAGTAGTTCGGATGGATTGGTCACTTGACGTAATCCAGTACCGACCATTTCATAGATACCCAGTTCAGAGGTACTACCAAATCGATTTTTGGTGGTACGCAAAATTCGGTAGGTCATGTGTCGATCCCCTTCAAATTGTAAAACGGTATCGACCATGTGTTCCAACATTTTAGGTCCCGCCAAGGAACCATCTTTGGTTACATGACCAATCATGATCACTGGAATATCGGATTCCTTGGCAAATTTCATCCATTCGCTGGTACATTCTTTTACTTGAGAAACACTACCTGCGGCGGAATCAATGTGAGGGGAAACCAAGGTTTGAATGGAATCGATGATAATGACATCGGGTTCTACCTGTTCTACTTGCTTAAAAATAGTTTCGGTGGAGGTTTCGGTTAAGACATAACAAGTCGGATGAGCTATACCAATGCGATCGGCACGTAACTTGATTTGTTGTTCACTTTCCTCTCCTGATACATACAGTATTCGATAATCTTTGAGCTGCAAGGCGATTTGTAGCATTAGGGTAGATTTCCCAATTCCAGGTTCTCCACCAATCAAAACCATGGAGCCGGGTACAATTCCCCCTCCCAAAACCCGATTGAGTTCAGCATCCTCGGTGATGATCCGGTATTTTTCAACGGGAGTGATGTCCAATAAACTTTTGGACTGAGCGCCGCTCCGTGTTGCCCCGAGGCGCTTGGGTTCATCTTTTTCAATTAATTCCTCTACCAAGGAGTTCCATTCTCCACATGAAGGACATCTTCCCAACCATTTGGGAGATTGGTAGCCGCAGCTTTGACAAAAGTAGGCTGATCGCGATTTCGCCATGAATAATGCAATGGTTTATACCTTTTCATCGCAATATACGTTAAATTGCCAGGAACAAATTATTTTCAACAAATGCACTGTCTCATGAAACGCTTCATTTGGGTCGGATTCATCTTAGTATCGATGCCTAGTTTCGCCCAGTTTGACTTAGGAATTAAAGGGGGAGTTAACGTCTCCAGTTTGGTTACCGATGCGGGATCTTTCCGAGATAATATCAAAGAAAGTTATGCGACCCGTACAGGATTCGCTTTTGGGGTCTACACTCGTTTTGGTAAAAAATTGTACCTTCAGCCAGAGCTCATGTTGGCCAGCAAGGGTGGGGAGATTGTTATCGACAATCAAACCTATAAAGTGAATTATTCGGATATTGATGTTCCAGTGCTGGTGGGTTTTAAGCCGCTGAGTTTTCTTCATATCGTCGGAGGACCGGTGGCATCTTTAAAAGTTTCGGAGGGAGATAGTTTTCGGGAGGCAATTTCCAATTATGCTTCCAATCCTGACGAAGCATTTGCCAAGTCTTCCTTTGGATACCAATTTGGGGTAGGAGTAAAGATTTTGGGAATACAACTCGATGTTCGCCGGCAAGGAAGTTTATCGGATGTGTCGATATTGAACATTCCCAATGAACCAAGATTTTCCCAGCGAGCGCGGGGTTGGCAAGTTACCGCTTCCTTGAACATTTTATAAAACAAAACCCCCAGTCGATCGACTGGGGGTTTTGTTTATTTTTTCGGTCCTCGTTGTTTTTTCAAGGTCATAGGTGAAATACCCATGATGCGCTTAAATTGACGCGAGAAGAAAGTAAGATTTTTATAGCCGATAGCTTGGGCGGCTTGTTTGACCGAGAAATGATGGTGCAAGATCAAATCTTGAACATACTCAAACCTTTTCTTCTGGTAATAATGGTAATACGATGCTCCGAACATTTCTTTGAACAAAATCTGGAATTTCTTGGTAGAAACCCCGACCATTTCCGACAATTCTTTCAAATTGTAGGAGTCGACAGTAAAATCGGCTGTCATGCGGCGTTCGGCTTCCCGCATTTTTTCAAGATGGTGATGGCTTTTGAATGTCTTGCGAATGTAAGACCCGAACAAATGATTTAAATAGACCTCAATAAACTGGCCAATCAATTGCTTTTTGCGGTTAACATCATTTTCCTCCCGGAAATTAATGGTCTTGAACAACGACAAAATGCCTATATCTTCCAACTCCTTTTGGATCACTGTGGAGTTCCGATGAAGTTGCTGCATAAGATCTTGTCTCAACAGTATTTGACTTTCCAAGTAGATGGAACGCTCTGAAAGAAACGCTTGGTCAAGGAACAACAAAACAAATTTTGTATCTCCTTTGAGTTGCCGTAAGACATAGGAAGGATGAACTTCCAAGTGGCCAAACGTAGGGTGGCCTAATGTAGGGAAAAACTCTAGGATGGATAAACCACTCTTTTGAGAGTCGGTCATAAAGAAACCAATCATTAACCAGTTTTTACTCACCCGAGGCGAGAATACAATGGTTCTCTCTTCAAAAAACAACATATTGCCAACCATGGCAAAGTTGTCATTCTCCAAAGGGATCATTTCAGAAGAACCAATGACTGTATGGTTTCTGTATTGTCCAAATGAGGCATCTTCCTCGGTAGAGGCTTCGGCCGATAAAACCACGTTTAACTTTTCAAAGAGTTGACGCGGATGGGCTAGGTCTAGGATGTAGTTGTTGTTCATGATTTTACTAAGGTAATTAAGGAGGTGTGCATGATGATTTGGTTGATTGAAAGCGAAGTAATAGATTGTTCATGCTTAGGATGAGACCTGTTAATACATCAAAAAGACGTGCAGGAGATATTCTAAAGCGAATTCCATTCACTTTGGGATCAATCAGTTTACTTTTTTATGTTATAAATTATAAGTGGTACCTCGTAAAATTATAATTAATTGAAAACAAAACAAAATATTGTCAAACAATAGGGCAAAAGTTGTAAATAATGTACTTTGTTGGTCGAAAATACAGTTCAGAAAAAACCGTATATGAAACTAAGTCTACCTCTGTTATTTTATCGAGTCCCGCTTCCAAAAAAGATCCAAGCGGTAGCCATTTGGCCCTTTGTTTTTGTCCGAAAAAGCAAAGTGTCTTCTATCATCCTCCAACATGAACGAATACATTTACGTCAACAAGTGGAAATGGGATTTCTTATTTTCTATATATGGTATATTTTGGAGTGGCTTATGCGATGTATCCAAACTCGGTCTTGGACAAAAGGTTACTACCAAATTAGTTTTGAGCGCGAGGCATATCGACACGAAAAAACGCCTCAATACCTAGTATCAAGGCGTTTTTGGGCATTCTTGAATTATTTATAAATCGCGAATATCAAGGATAATTCCGTTCTCCACTTTTTCTTGAGTTAGGTAGGTGAAAATGACTGGAGCGACATCGGCCGGATGAGCCAACAGACCTTGCTCTTTTAATTCGACGAACTTGTCCAACATCGGAAATTGCTCCTTGGGGGTGGCTCTAATCTTCTCTTGCATAGCGGTATCCACGATACCCGGGGCAAACGAAATCACCTCCACTGGAAACTCTTGAGTTTGTTGTTCTTCTGCCATGACCCGGACAAACATATCCACTCCGGCTTTTGTACTGCAATATGCTGCCCAGCCAATGTAAGGGTTTTTTCCCGCGCCTGAGGAAATCACCAGGATGCGTTTGCGAATTGGTTGGGATTGGGTTTTTCGAATGAAGACATTCGAAAGTATCATAACCGATGTTAGATTTAATTGGATAGAAGAAATCAACGATTTTTCATCCAAATGTCCAGTCAGATGCATGGGTTCCAAGGTTCCTGCATTGTGAATAAAATACAGTTCCTCCAGGTTTTCAGGAAGTTGATTCAAGCAACTTTCTGTCCACTTTTCCATAGATTCGACGTCCGATAAATCTCTTTCCCAAAAACGGTATCGACTTCTTTGATCATTTTGTATTTCTTCCATGTCTCGTCGTCCGATACCCCAAACGAGAAAAGATTGATCTATAAAATAACGTGCTAATGCATTACCTATTCCTTGAGATACACCGGTAATGATGACCAATTTTTTCATTTTTACCTGTTTATTTGTTTCAATTGTATTCTGAATAAATCTTTTGAATTCCAGAAAATATAGGCGACAACGCCCAAAGTCACGATTCCCCCCATAACCACCGAGGGTACAGTTCCCAGGAGGGTGGCCGCTACTCCCGACTCAAATGCACCAAGTTCGTTGCTACAACTCACAAATATACCGTTTACAGAACTGACGCGCCCTCGTAGGTGATCTGGGGGTAATATTTGGAGAATTGTAGACCTGATCACCACGCTGACGCCATCAAAGACTCCTGTAAGTGCCAATGCCACCAATGAAAGATAGAAATGGGTGGACAGCCCAAAAAGAAGGGTGGCCAAACCAAAGCCTGTAACGGCAATCAGCATATTTCGCCATGCATGGCGGATGGGTGGAAAGTAGGCTGTGCCGATCATGCTGAGCACAGCCCCGACACTTGGGGCAGCGCGTAGTAACCCCAATCCTTCGGGGCCTACTTGAAGGATATCCTTCGCAAAAACCGGCAAAATAGCAATGACACCCGCAAACAGAACGGAAAACATATCCAGAATCAAGGCATATAGCATGATTTTATGGGATTTAACGAAGCGAAATCCCTCCAATAAGCTTTCCTTCAAAGGTTGCTTAGGTGCAGGCGGAAGTTTACGGCGTTTGATGAAGTTGGCTAAAGCCGATACCAAGCCCAACAAACCCAAAACTACCCACAATGTATTTGTTAATCCCAAGTAGGCATAGAAAAATCCACCGCTGGCCGGCCCAATAATAACTCCCGTTTGCCAAATTTGAGTGCTCCAGCTGGCAGAATTGCTGTAGTGTTCGGGTTTTACCAAAAAGGGTTTTAAAGCAGACCAAGCTGGGTTGTAAAAACCCCTAGAAGCCCCAAAAACTAAAACAGAGCCATAAATGGACCAAGTTTGGAGAGAAACGGACAAACCGGTGTCGGGGTGTGTTGCCCATATCAACCAAAGGGTGCATACTGCCACGACCAAAAAGCAAATTTGAGCTATGATTCGTTTATCATGGAGGTCAGCCAAATGACCTCCAAATAAAGCGAGCGTTATGTAGGGAATGGCTTCAAATAAGCCGATGAGTCCTAGGGCAAGAGGGTTACCTGTGAGTTCATATAAATAATAACTCACGGCAACTTCTTGAATCAGTACAGCCAGGGTATAAAAAAATTGGGTCGTGACGAATGCCCTGAATTCAGGGTATCGCCACGCAGCATACGGATCATGCATTTTGAACTAATTTAGCCATGTAAAATCCATCAAATCCATCCCGAGCGGGAGAGGTCCGGTATTCTGCTTCTAGATGAAAAGAAGAGTTTTGGGAAAGGAATTGTTTAACTTGATCTTCCGATTCACTGGGTAGTATGCTACAAGTGGCATAAATCAACTTTCCTCCTGGTTTTAACATCTGGCTATATTCCTGCAAAATGGAGGCTTGAGTTTGTTTTATTTCGGCTAAAAATTCAGGTGAAAGTTTCCATTTACTATCTGGATTCCGTCTTAACACACCCAAACCTGAACAGGGAACATCCAAGAGTAGGCGGTCAGCCGATCCTTTTAATCTTTTTAAGGTTTTCGGGTCAATTAATCGGGTTTCAATGGTTTGAATGTCCTGTCTTTTGGCTCGCCGTTTCAATTCTTGAAGCTTCCAGCCTTCCACATCGAGGGCAATAATCTTTCCTTTATTTTGCATCAAGGTAGCCAATTGAAGGCTTTTTCCTCCAGCTCCAGCGCACGCATCGATAATGCGCATACCTGGTTTTGCTTCTACAAATTGGCCGATGCATTGGCTTCCTGCATCTTGTACTTCAAACCAACCTTGCTGAAATGCCATGGTCTTGAACAACTGGGCCCGCTCTTCCAAACGCAATGCACCTGGAACTTTTTCTACTGGAGTTGCTTCAATTCCTTGTTCGGCTAAGGAACGAATGAGATCATGTACATTCGCCTTTAGGGAGTTAAGGCGAATAAAGACGGGGGCGGGTTGATTCATAGCTTGAAGTTCCACCTCCCATTGAGCCGGTCCAAGTTCCTTGCACCCCACCTCATCCAACCAAGTAGGAATGGATTGAGACACCGCACGAATGGACTGAGCTTCCTGCCATCGACTTTCCAATCCATCGGTCGTAAAGGCAGGAATTACTCGCTGAATCTCCTTTAAATCATATTTTTTCATCCACAACCAAGTGGCTATCATGTGGTGGGCATCCTGGGGAAGCTCAGGGTATTCTTTTCCTATCATAAAGCCGATTAACCGGTACCAGCGTACCATCTCATAGGTATTTTCGGCCAGAAATGCCCGATCGCGCGCCCCCCATTTTTTTTGGTGTTTGAAAGCATATTCGATGGCTTTATCTGCTTGCCTTCCATGGACGAAAATTTCAATCAAGAGCGCTTGAAGGGCCTGAATGAGTGGGGGGAAAATTTTTTGCATAATCGTCAAAATAGGGGACAAAGGTACAAAGCTCATGGGGCTTTCCGAAAACACACTAGGTAAAGTTGGGGATAAATCACAAAATCAACTCAGTTTTCATGGTATTCTTCCTGTTGACCTATTTACTTTGTAGGGAAATGGTGTAAATTTGAACATACCTAGACCCATTCATCAACCCATATGATATCCAAGAAAGCCAAATACGCTTTAAAAGCTCTCAAATTCCTTGCGGAGAAGTACTCTGAGAACAAACCGCTGTTGATTTCCGACATTGCCGAAAAAGAAAATATTCCGAAAAAGTTTTTAGAGGCTATTTTACTTGAATTACGGAATCATGGTATTTTACTCAGTCAAAAAGGAAAAGGTGGCGGATATATGCTTCGAACCTCTCCCGATCAGGTAACACTCGCCAAGATCCTTCGGACCATCGACGGGCCCATTGCCCCAATGTTATGTGTATCACTACATTTTTATGGTAAATGTGATGATTGTTCCTCCGAAGAAACATGCCGCATACGTCCCATCATGGAGAAAGTTCGGGATGCCAATTTGGCCGTTTACGAGAATACAACGCTACAGGACATGTTAGAAATGTCGTAAATTTTTGATCCAAATCCCTATTTTTTTGGTTTGATCACTACACGATCATCCAAACGAGCTACATGACAACTTTTTTTGAAAGCGTAAATCCCTACACCGGAGAAACCGTAAATCGATTTGATTTACATACTTCATCTGACCTCCACCAGATGATTTCTACAGGTCACCATGCCTACTTAGCCTGGAAGAAGACCTCCTTCGAATTTCGCACCGACCTACTTCAACGATTGGCCCACCAGCTAGAAACCGAAAAAATGGAATTGGCTCAACTGATTTCCACAGAAATGGGTAAGCCTATCAAGGAATCTTGGGCTGAAATTGATAAATGCGTTGGTATGATCCGGCATTATGCCCTTTTTGGACCTGAGGCCCTACAACCAGTAACCGTTACCGCTGCCACGGTAAAATCCTATATTTCGTATCAACCCATGGGCATTATTTTGGGAATCATGCCTTGGAATTTTCCCTTGTGGCAAGTTCTTCGGTTTGCGATTCCTACGCTACTTGGAGGAAATGTGATCCTGATCAAACCTGCACCAAATGTCGTGGGTGCTTCCTTGGCTTTGGAGCGGATATTTCAAAAAGTTGGGTTTCCAATCGGGATTTTCCACATGATTTTGATCGATACACCGGCCATTGAACAGGTGATCTCCTCGCCTGAAGTCCGAGGGGTAACACTAACAGGAAGTATGCGTGCCGGAGCAGCTGTAGCATCTTTGGCTGGAAAGTACATCAAAAAATCAGTCTTGGAATTAGGTGGAAGTGACGCACTCCTTGTCCTACCTGATGCGGATATCGATACGGCAGCCACAGCGGCAGTCGCTTCTCGTTTTCAAAATGCAGGGCAAACGTGCATCGCAGCCAAACGCTGGCTTGTGCATCAAGAGGTTAAGGAATCCTTTTTACATGCCGTATTGACGCGATTGAAGGTCTGGACATTGGGAAATCCTTTGGACGAATCCACCCACATGGGGCCAGTAGCCCGGCCCGATCTAGCCGCTAATCTGTCACGTCAATTGGCTATGGCTCAAGAACAAGGTGCGGTCACTCATATTACCGGGGACCACCGATTTTGTCAGTTTTATCCTACGGTATTGGAAGTGAATACCCCAGATCACATCGCATTTCAAGAGGAGTTTTTCGGGCCCATCGCCACAATAATGGAGATCAAGTCCGATGAGGAGGCGATTGATCTGGCCAATGCTACGGCCTTTGGGCTAGGTGCCAGCCTTTGGACTCGGGATTTAGAGAAAGCTGAACGGTTGGCTAGCCAATTGGATGTAGGTACCGTAGCCGTGAATCAAGGGGTTAAGTCTGATGTTCGTTTGCCGTTTGGAGGTACTAAAAATTCGGGATACGGTCGAGAACTTGGCGTTTTAGGATTGCACGAATTTATGAATATTCAATCTGTTTGGATTGAGCCTTGATCCGATTACCTTTGCATCGTAACGAATATTTACCCATGTCTAGATCTAATTTTTTGACTTTTCTCTGCATTGTTACGTTTATCAATAGCGGCTTTCAACTTTTTCAATCGGCTGAACAATACCAAAAGGCTGATATTCAAGCCGAGCAAGGACTCGAAATCCTAGATGATGTTCGTGACCAAATGGACAACGGAGACCTCAATGAGGAAGGTGCTTCCGCTGTTGATCAAGTGATGAGTGCCTTTCAGGGAAATTGGACGCCTGCCAACCTGCGTGGAATGGCTATTTCCAGCATTTTAACTAGTTTACTTTGTATCATAGGAGCTGTGATGATGTGGGGTTTACAGAAACGTGGGTACTGGGTGTATGCCGCAGGAATAGGCGTATCTGTTTTAGGTCCATTGGTTGTTTTTGGGGGAATATTAGGTATCAGTCAAGCTTTTATCGCCCTTATATCCGGAGCCATTTTCCTTTGGTTATACCGTCGACAATGGAATCAATTCATCGCCTAATTCCGAAAGTTTCGGTTCTATTACCTGCTCGAAACGAAGAATTTCAGATCGAGCAGGTGATTATTTCTCTCAAAAATCAACAATATACAGATTTTGACGTCTGGCTGGGAGATGATCAATCCACCGATCAAACCTTGGCCCGTATGCAGGCCCTATGCCAAGGAGATAATCGTTTTCATATTGTTTCGATCCCTGCATCCTCTGCTTTAAATCCATTAAAAGGAAAAACGAATGCACTTCAGTATTTAGGAGATTTAGCTAAAGGCGAGCTTCTGCTCTTAACAGATGCTGATATGGATTTGTCGCCTACCTGGATACAAACTTATGTGGACGCATTCGAAAAAAATCCACGTTTGGGAGTGGCAGTAGGAACTACCTTGGTCCGAAATAGCCATTGGCAATCGATGGAGTGGCTTTGGGTCTTGCAGGGTTTGGCCTTAGCTTCCACATTTCAATTACCCACAACCGGCATGGGAAACAACATGGCCGTGCATCAGAAAGCTTGGAAGGCGGTCCAGGGTTTTACCCAAATTCCCTTCTCCATTGTGGAAGACTATGCATTGTATCATCGGATTATTCAAGCTGGTTTTGAATTTAAGCATCTTTTTTCTGACCAAGTGTTGGGTTGGACTTTCCCTCCCGACAACCTGTTGCAACAGCGAGCCCGGTGGATCCGGGGCGCTTGGAAAACAGCTAGCCCTTGGTTGATCTTAACCTGCTTTACTTTAGTTTTACTCCCCTTGTTGGTTTGTATTGGTCTTGTCTATCCGGTATGGGGACTCTACCTAGGGCTGGCCTATCAAGTGTTTGGGACCGCATGGGGTTGGATGGGTGCCAACCGGATTGGATGGAAACCTCCCGGCTTGGTTTTAATTTTCTCCCCTTGGGTCTTACCCATTCGCCTAACCCATCAGGCACTGCATGCCTTTTTTCAGAAACAAGTAGTTTGGAAAAATAGGACCTATGACGTGTAGTCAAAGTGCCGTTTTAAATCATTTATGGGTTGTTCGATCAAATACCAGGAACAGGTCGCCATGGCCACGGTGATGGCATAATACAAGAAAAAGCCAGGCCACCAACTAAGTTCAAACCAATGGGTGTATTGTCCTAATTTTTGTACAATCTTCACAACCGGGTGATCCGGTGGCGTGTGGTAATAATTGAACACATAGTTGTGAAAGAGATATATTCCGTAGCTGATCTTTCCAATAAAAACAATAGGTGTACATTCCAATATTGGCCGAACCCGATCAAGGGGAGAGGGGCGTTGCATACCCTCGACAATCAGACCAATCATGGTCACAGACAACAAAGATTCAAAAAGTCGTAGGGCAACGGTGATCCATGCATTGTGGGGATTGTCGGGTTGGTGTCCCAAATACAAAACGATTAAATACAGAACAAGAGCAATAAGAACGGTAGAGGGTTGACGAAATCGTTTCAACCAGGTTTCACTTTTGTGAAATTGTACATAGGCCAGCCACCCCCCTAATCCGAAGGCATCCAGACAAGTAAACATGAGGACATAAGAGGCGATCCAAGAAACACCGGTGATATAAAAATAGAGTCGTATTCCCACGGAGAAGAGCAAAAAAGCAGGGAAAATCCAACCCGTTCTTTTTTGTGGAATGAAAAAAAGAAGAAATGGAAAGAATAAATAATATTGTTCTTCCACGGCTAATGACCAAAGGTGATCTGAGGAACCAATCCAAGTAGCTTGAGCCGCCATATACACGTTGGTTGTATAAGTGACCAGCCAAATCATTTTTTCACGAACCGCCGGTACATCCAAAAACCAAAGAGCGAGTAAGGTTAGATAGTACAATGGAAAAATCCGAATCGTGCGTCGAATAAAAAAGCGTTGCAATGACTTTTTGTAGGAACGGCCATGTAGGTCATCTTGCGATTTGGCGTGTGAGAGAATACGCGTGATTAAATATCCGCTCAAGACAAAAAATAGGCAAACTCCTAAGTATCCGGCCGGAAAGCCGAGTTGATCGCCTGACCAATGGTCCAGCAAAACCAAGGTAACGGCCAAAAAACGAATACCATCAAGTGCTTTTATATGTTGTAATGACATGAATTACCAATTTTTGGGTTTTTCTGGCTGTGTGTAACCTTTGATTCGAATTGTTTTCTGTACGTTTAACCATTTCCCCCCTGGAGGTTGATCTAACCACACAAAGGTATCATATAAGCCAGAGGGAAGATTCATGCGGCTCACACGACCCATCAAGGAATGACCCCAAGGACGAAACACACGTTTTAAGAAAAAAGGCTGTACCGATTGATAGAGAGGCTGTACGTGCGTCAGAGAGTCTCCTTTTATGATGAGATAAGCCGATCTAAAATCGGCGTCCTCTCCAAATTCGAAGTACGCTACCTCGGTGGGTTGCATCGCGACTGAGTCCACCCAGCGAGGCGCTTGAAGCGCTTCTTTTGGTAAAAAGGAATCTGCTAGGATGGATTCAGGATGCTTATAAGGATGCTGATTCATCGGAATTTTTCCACTTCGATCAGCAAAATATAGATTGGCCAGGTCAGCCGTTCGATCTTGAAACGTGTAAAGGTGAAAACGATAATCCAATAAATAACTATTGAGATAAAAAACAATACTAATTCCAAAACCCACCCAAGCCCAGGTTCTTTTCCATGGAGTTGGCACAAGCATATTGGCAAATGAGAAGGCAAGTAAGGTCAATAAATTGGAGTATATTTTGTATTTGCTAGTAAATAGGATAGAGGTAGGGTAGGGCATTCGGGCAATGACCGTTCCTAAGATGGTACCCAATACAAAGAGTGAAAAAGAGGCGAGAAGCAATTGGTACCAGGTGATAGGAAGGTACTTTTTGAAAAACATTTGAAAGGGCAACCGTACCAGAAAAAATACGATCACCGCTACGCAGAGTCCACCCCATAAAATAGCCAAACTGTCTCTTCCTGATTCCCAAATAGAAAATGAGTCGGTGACCGCACCCGATAACATCAGAAATCGCCTAAAGACCTCTGTAAATGTGAACGAAGTGGATTGGACCGAAAGATCAGTTCGATTGGTGAACGTTAGCAAATGAAGGAGTAAACAAACACCCCAGAATCCTGCGGCATACCCAATGGATTTCCAACGTTTTTGAGTGGCTAGTAGTAAAACGGAGATGAGAGGGACAATCAACCCATTTCCGCTGGTAAATAAGGCAAAAAAACCGGAAAGTAAGCCGAGTAGAAATCGGATATCTTGGTAGGGTAATTTGGATTTGGGTTTTTGGCTATGAAAGAAAAAGGTGGCAATGGCAAAAAAGAGAATACCAAAATTTTGAAGAGAGGCCATTCCCCAATAAAAATTTTCGTAGAGGGCTAAGGTAAAGACCAACCAAGAACCTGTTGCCCACCATATCCAACGATCGGGATTGTTTTTCCATCCAGAAGCCCAGAAAAGGAATGTTCCGAGCAGAGTTAGATTTCCAACCATCATCATCGTATCATACTGAATGGTCCCTTGAACCGAGTAAATAAGGAGTGTGACCAATCGGGTGAAGGCTATTCGGTGTTCGTTATGTTGGGAAAACAGAGCTTTTAATCCAGACCAAACTCCATTTTTTTCCCAGGTTAAAATAAAGGCTTTTAGCGCATGGTCGTCCCACAAAGGTACATTCATGGCGTACGAATGGAATAGGGAGGCTAATATGGCTACCGGCACCAGGGCTACTCCTGCAAGAAGGATAGGTTGCCTTTGGGTCGTAAAAAATCGCAGCATAGATTTACATAGGTATGATAGGGGTCAAACGAGCAAACTAAAGTAAAACTCAATTTGGCAGGGGATTGAAACAAAAATACTTACATTTTCAATACCGTAAGCTCTACTCTTCGGTTTTTCTTCCGGCTTTCTTCCGACGCATTCGACGCCACAGGACGAGCAGGGCCCCAGGATTTAATTTGGATCCGTGCCGGACTGATACCTCCATTTTGACAAATAAAATCCTTGACTGCCTGCACCCTATTTTTTGCTAATTCGATGTTCAGATACATATCGCCTTGATTATCACTGTGGCCCTCCAACAGTATTTCCATCCCCGGATTCTCTTGCATCCAGGTGATTACTCGTCGGAGGTCGACCAAGGATTCGGGTCGTAATGTGTATTCACCTTGATCAAACTGGACATTCGGGAGTAAAATGGTTTGCCCGGTTTCTAAAGTTGACAAAAAAATGTCCTTTTTAAGTTCCCTGTACATGGTTTCTTTTTTGGCGTCCAATGTCTCGGTAGCTTGCCACGGATCAGCACCTTTTGCCAGAATTTCATACTTTTTTCCGATCGGCAATATCAGTTTGTATTCCCCTGTTTCAGGGTCATATGGAATATCTAAGGTGAATTGCGTGGAGTCTCCCACCGATCGAACGGAAATAAGGGCGGACATAGCCTCTTTTGTGCCTGTCTTGTACACCGAACCGTGCACAAGTAAAACGGGATCTGGTTTGATGCTCTGGAATAACTTAATCCGAAAGATATCTTCTTTTCCTAAAGATTGTTCCTCCGAACTCATGTAAGCGTATTCTCCTGAGGCAGGAATGGTGAAATACCCGTCCCATTTGGGGGTATTGATGGCAGGACCTAGATTTTCTGGTTCCGACCAATTCCGCCAAGTATCATCCAATCGCCGGGTTAAAAAAATATCGCCCCCTCCATAACCGGCGTGCCCATCCGAAGTAAAGAACAACGTGCGGTTATCGGCCGCTAAAAAAGGCGATCCCTCAATTCCTGCCGAATTGACCACCGATCCTAAGTTGACAGGTGGACTAAAACTGCCATCTCGCTTGATTCTGGAAACATACAAATCCTTATTGCCCTGTGTATCTTGCCGATGCAAGGACAAAATCAACATCTTCCCATCAGGTGAGAAGGAAAACTCCGTGTAACTGGAATAACTGTAATAATCTTCAATCTTAACTTCCTCCGGAAAGGACCACGTCAGACGCTTTTTTACGGTCTTGGACAGGCCTAATTGTAAACTACCATCGGGTTTGTAAACATTTAAAACATACAGCGTTTTTCCGTCTGGGGAAATGGCAGCGGCAGCATTATCATCTTTGGTATTGACTGGTTTGCCCAAATTTTCGGCTTCTGTCCATTCATTATCTTTAAGTTGCCGAGCCATCCAAATATCCTGTCTGGCTGGATTATCTACGTTGTCAGGGTGGTTGATGCGGGTGTAAAAAAGCGTTTTTCCATCAGGTGAAATGATGGGAGCTACCTCCCCGAATTTTGAATTGACATTCTTGCCTAAATTTTGTTTTTCTAAGTTACTGGGAAAGTCCTTGACCAGCCGAATGACTGATTTCAATGGCTGCTGGTGGTCGGCAATTCCTATCGCATCTATCTGCTTGTAGCCTTTGATCCGTGGGTGATCGATCACCAATTTTAGGCTGACCACTTCAAATTTCGTCCTTGCTATAGGCACATACCAAAGTCGTCCCGTACCTTTGATCGGTACGAAAGGTTCGTTGTAAACTTGGTATTCTTTACCTTGGGCATCGTATAAGAAAATCTTTGAAATAGCACCAGCATTATAGTTTTCAGCGACTACGATTTGTTGCACAAATTGAGGTTTAGAGAACCCCACCTGAATCCAATCCTCGTCAAAATTGGCTCCATTGGGCATCCAAGCCAATCCGCTTAGAACGGTCTGTGGTAAAACATTGGGACGTCCAAGTATCTGATTGGCCTTTTGAAATGAAGGCTGTTGGTAATTTACTTTTTCAGAGGATACACCAATGACACGGCTTGCCCACTGGAAATCCTGAGCCAAACTCGTCAAAGAAAGAAAAATACCACCTAGTAACCCCGCAATTTTCATTTGTCTTGGTTCAAAACAGTCAAATATACCATCTTTCTACAAAAACCGACATGCTTTTTATCTTGGAAATCTGTATTTTAGAGGGTAAAAGGACTAAAATGAGGACCGTAGGTGGGTGGGTGATCGTGTTTTGCTGTTTTTCTTTTGGGGCTTTTGGGAGTCAGGCTGGAAAAGCGGAGACTCTCAAAAAAAAGATTACTGAGCATGTAGCTAGGCTTTTGAGAACTCAACCCTTACCTCATTCGACCTGGTTTGCTGTACAGGACCTTGACGTAGAGGAGCAAGTTAAAGGACCAGTTTTTCATGGAAAAGGGACCTTCCGATACAGTTGGAGCCGAATCACCCCCTCCTTTGACACCCTATTGGTCTTTACTCACCAACAATCGATTGCCTACCAGCGAACTGATGTATGGGAAAGTGCACAAATAAAAATTGCCTCCTCTCTGGCCCAGTCAGTCGTTCGATATGCAAGGCAATGGTGGACCCAAAATGGAGGCGGTAGCCCGGCCTTGATCGATTCCGTTCGAATTCAATGGCTACCAGATCTCGCCCTTGAGGATTCGGATACCTTGTATTATCCCTTGAGGAAGTTGACATGGTCTGATTTCCGAGGAGTTCCACGTATGATGAGCCGTTATGGAGCCGAAATTTTTTCGAATATGGGGTTTGATCTCGAAATGGAAGTCAATCGCCATCTTTTAACCATCAAATTGCAAGGGAAATGTTATATGATTCGGGGAATTTCGTGGGTCCGGCCCGGAAATACCCATCCGTATACGTTAGCCCACGAACAGCTCCACTTTGATATCACCCAGCGAAGTTTACTTTATTGGAAACGTTTGGTACAAGAGTTACCCCGATACTGGCACCCGGATGATTGGAGTACAGCCATCCAACAGGCCTACTTGACGGCCTTCCGTCAAATGAATCGTTGGCAGACATCCTATGACCAGGAAACAATCCACGGCCAAAATGAGCAAAAGCAGGTGGAATGGCAATCCCAATTTGGCCTAGAGCACCCATATTGAGCCGATTTTTCCTACCTTTGATCTATGAAAGCCACGCAGGTAAACTTTAATTTTCAGAAAATCATCGTTTCGGTTGGGATCCTTTTGTTTGGTCTCAAGGTTTGGGCGTGGTATGTCACCCAATCGGTGGCTATTCTTACCGATGCTTTGGAAAGCACAGTGAACGTCATTATGGGTCTTTTTGGTTTGTATGCTCTATATTTAGCTGCACAACCTCAAGATGAGAATCACCCCTACGGTCATGGAAAAATTGAGTTTCTTTCTGCTGCTGTGGAGGGTACCTTAATTTCATTGGCAGGTGGTGTGATAATCTGGGAATCGCTGACCCGTTGGGGAATGTCGACCCTGAATTCTGAATGGGATACGGGTATTTTCCTGATTCTCATCACGGCCATTGTCAATTACATTCTTGGACATCTATCAGAAAAACAAGGAAAGAAAACAGGATCATTGGCCTTGATTTCGAGTGGACAACATCTCAAAACCGATACCTATTCCACCTTAGGAATACTTGTTGGCCTTATTTTGATGAAATATACGGGTTGGAAATGGCTTGACTCTGCCATAGCCCTGGGTTTTGGGGTATTTATTGGTTGGATGGGTTATCGGATACTTCGAAATTCAATAGCCGGAATTATGGATGAGGCTGATACCCAACTTTTGGATGAAATTGTTGCCACATTGGAGCAAGGCCGGCAAGAGAACTGGGTGGACATTCACAATCTGCGGGTCATCAAATACGGTACCCACCTACACATTGATTGTCACCTAACGGTTCCTTGGTACCTAAATGTGCATGAAGCCCATCAAGTTTTGGATACCATGCAAGAGATTGTTCATGATCGTTTTGGTGATGAAGTTGAGTTTTTTGTTCATACAGATGGATGTTTACCTCTATCTTGTGGGATATGTTTGAAACAAGACTGCCATGCTCGGCAAACACCTTTTCAGGAGCGAATACAATGGAAAATCGAAAACGTGGTTTCCAATCAGAAACACCGCTCTCAGTACCAATGAAACGGGTGTCTATTTCCTTGGTATGATTTTAGCTCCATACTGGCACCACCTACAGTGAAATCAACATCGACCTTCACAGGCACGTGGTTCTTGTCATCTGATACCCAAATCCGTATGCCATTTTCTCCATCAAATAATTTGTTAGGGGGTAAGATGGGGTGCAATTTGATCACTTTCAATTGTCCAAATTTGGTTTTGACAGAACCTCTACCCGCATATCGAATCTTCATTTGATATAATTCATCATCAAAGAATACAGGAGTGGTTATGATCTGGCCGGGTTTCCATTGGTCATAGTCTAAGGTGCGGAGAAAGTAAAAGCCAGAAATCAAATCTTGAACATTTTTAGGTACCTCAAACTCCTGTGTTTGGTCTTTTTCGACAGCCCGCACGCGCTGCCTATGGTGATCAAAAACCAAAATTTGATCCCGTTTATATTCTCGTTCTCTCGCTTGGTAAAAAAATCGGTGAGAAAGTAAGGTGGTTGTGTCTACCCAAGATTGATAGGTATTGCGAACCTTGAAAAAATCACTCAGGCCCGTTGTCCTCCCAATGATTTCTACCTTGTAGCAAGGTCGTTGATGAACATACATGATTTGAGGTTCCACCCGAACATTCGCCTCGCCAATCGGGACAAAACTGAGTTTGACTTTGTAGGCATATTGCTCTCCTGGCTTGAAATGCTCGTTCCGTACCATCCGATTCGGGGTTTCCCACGAGGTAATACCCAATACAAAGAGGGAAAAAATGAGAAGAGAAAGCAACCTTGTTCGCATATAAATATCGGGTGATACCATGCGAAAATAACGAAAAAAAGGGAACACTTGTTATTTATTCATAAACATATCGAAACGTAATATGGACAAGTCGTAATCCAGGATTATCCAACGTGACTGGAGCAGGAGAAGCCTTGAAAATATCATTTGTAGGTAGGGTTCGGGCGATTGGAAAGACACTCACATAATAGCTATTTTGGGCTTGGTCAAAAAGAAAGTCAGGCCCATGTGTACTTTTTATATCATCAAAACAACGGTATTGATTGATGTGATCAGCCGAACGTACCCCTAGCTTAGGAATAGTGGAAAGGGTAGTACTATTTTGACTGTCTTTTACCTCATGCACAATGCCAACCAAATCCAACGAGTTGTCGTTGTCCAACACACAAATTTTCATGGATAGTATCCTGATATTGGCCGAACTTTGGTTTAGGCCTAGTGATAAGGGAGCGATGAGTCGATACGTAGAATTTGAAAGGGCTGACATTTCAGCCTCACCTTCTTGAAATGATCTAATTTGTCCATTGAATTTGAGGATACTGGCGTTTTCCAAAGGTGAAATTCGATCTGGGGTAAATCCAGCTGAATTAATTGAAAAATATAATAGAGGAGAGGATCGAACCAATTGCCCCTCCGAATTACCAAATATGGGCGTAGCTTCAATAACACTTCCGATTTGAAATGATTGGGCAGATAGGTTTCCCGCGGATATTGAACTAGCCGATTAAGTCTGTGAAAAATTACCTTGTGCCACCGACAGTTGCGTTGTTTGGAGATTTTGCAACTGAGCCAAACCCGTAATAAAAGAGTTGGCATAGGTATTGGATGGTCCTTGAATGGTAGAATTAATAATTCGTGTGGCTACCATCGTATCTGACGTTATTTTTTCTCCAATACCTTTTCCTGGAGAAATGGTTAGTGCTTGGGCATAAACTCCCAATGAAGTAATGAAAAAAAAACAGATGAGAATTGTCTTGTTCATGAGTTTTGGGGAGTTTATATCAGTTGGATGCCTAATTCGACGGTTCGATCCAAAAGTGCCTTGGTTCGCCGCCGTGAAACCAAAAAGGTCTCTCCATTTTTCATTCTGACTCTCCCTTGTTTGTTTTGCACTTGAATATTTTTAACAAAATGCAAATTGATCATCATGCCCTTTCGGATGACAAAAAAGAATTGAATATCGGCCAGCTTGGAAACATAATGTTTTAAGGTAAAGGAACTGAAAATTTCCTTTTGATCCTTGACACGAATGGAAGTGTAATTTCCATATCGACTTGTCATATATTGAATAGACTGGACAGCAATTGACTTTTTGCCATAATTGAAGGTGATGGTTTGAGGGATCATGGGTCTATCAGTTTGGATTATCAAACATACCCAAGATCCCTATATCAAATGGAAAGATTCCATCATTGGTAGTTCCTTCAAAACAAACAGTCCCAAAAACTCAACAATTGGTTTTAGGCATCAAGCCATTGTTTAAAAGCAGAAACCTTTTCTTTAGGAATGAAAATCTCTTGCTCAAAGGCAGGTTGAGTAAACAATTGAATTCTTCGCGCCAAACTAGGTTTCATTTTGATCACCGAATCAATATGCAAAATAAATCGACGATTGACCCGAAAGAACTTCTTAGGGTTCAGTTGGCTGATTAGTTGCTCCAAAGTAAAATCAATGATGTATTTTCGTTTATCATGTGTCACTAAGTACACTACCTTTTCATCTGCAAAAAAATAGGCTACTTCATCCACCCGACGCACCGATATCGTGTCGCCCAGCCGAACCATGAAACGAGTTTTATAGGATCGATCTGGTTTGCCTTGTTGCATCCAAAGAAATTTTTGAAAAGAATAACTTAACTGTTCCGGCGAGATGGATTTGACCAGGTAGTCGATACAGGGTAGTTTGAATGCCTCCAAAGCATGTACTTCCGAATCCGCAATTAAAATTACGGGTATGCCTAAGGATTGTAAAAAAGGCAAAGTGGGGCCATCTTGAACATGTACCTCCGAAATCACCACATCCGGCGTTGGATGTGTCTGCCACCATTCCCAGGTTTCTTTCATCGAATAACATACGTCTTCAATGGAGACAGGAATACTCATTTGCTTTAATACCTGCAAGGTTTCTTGTGCTTCCTCCTCAGATCTTTCCAACAACAGAACTCGTAGCATAGGTCATCTTGGCTTGTTTAGGTAGTCATTCAAGCATAGGCACAGCGGTTGGTTTTTCTCTCTAACTCCCTTTTCTGTAAAAATGTTTTTATAATTTATAGATGAAATAAGTGGGCATAATAAAATAAAAAAGAGATCATTCGGGCTGAATGATCTCTTTTTATGGGAGTTTTAGATGTATTATGGAATAAGTACCCGATCGATCGCGTGAATTACCCCGTTGGTCGCAAGGACATTAGCCAAAACGACATTGGAAGGTTCACTATTTTGTCCTCTTACTTGCACACCCGAACTCGTATTAACAGCGATAGCAGCTCCTGAGGCGGTGGTCACATTGCCTGAAGGAAGATCGGGCGAAAATACACGTCCAGGCACTACGTGGTACAATAGGATGGAGGTTAGCTGTTCGGCTGTTAAAGCATTGGGGTCAACTCCACTCGCAATTAGAGCTTCAAATGCTGCGTTGGTGGGTGCAAAGACAGTAAAATTGCCACTGGATAGAGTTTCGACGAGTCCAGCTCGAGTGACTAAGTCTACTAAAATACTAAAGTTTGGATTGCCGACCGCAATGTCCACGATACTCTGGGTCGGGGGGATAATCACGTTGTTAATGACATGAATGATACCATTGGAAGCTTCAATATCAGCTCCCACCACTTCGACATTTCCGTTAATGAAAATCCGTTGGTTATTAACCGAGAAGAAAATCTCTGAATTTCCAGCGGTGGTCACAGCTCCAGGTTGTACTTGAGTTGAGGGTACTCGGGCAGGCACCACATGGGCAAGCAAAATAGGGGTTAATTGCTCACGAGTTAAATTGTCCACCGACGTAATTCCTGCTGCAATGAAAGCATCGTTGGTAGGGGCAAATACAGTGAAAGGGCCATTTCCCTGCAATACGGTCACCAAATCGGCTTTTTGAAGGGCAGCAACCAAAATGGAGAATCGGCTGTCTTGTACCGCAATATCTACGATAGTGTTAGGTGGAGTGACCGTTTCTTCCTCGTTATTGCAAGAGGTGAAGGCAAAAACAAACGTTAGGAGGGTTAAAAACAATGCCGTCTTTCTCATGTTGTCTGGTTTAATTTGAATGAAAAGTGAACGTCAAAAGAACGCAACACTTGGTTTTTCGTTAAGTTCATACCGACGAACCAGAAAAATAGACGACCGAAAAGGGTATTCAAAGGAGTGAATCGGATCAGGATGATTTCAATCGATTCGGATTTTCCGAGACAAAGGCATCCCATCCCTTCTTTTTAGATTGATTCCCTGTCAATGCTTTTGTTTTGGCATGCATGTGATGACACACCGCCACCGCTAAGGCATCAGTGGCATCGAGAAACATTTTTTCTAAGGGTTGCTTGAATAGGTTTTCTAACATGAAAGCCACTTGCTCCTTGCTGGCATTTCCGTTTCCGGTAACCGATTGCTTGACCTTTTTAGGAAGATATTCAACAATGGGAATCTCCCTAGCCAATGCCGAGGCCATGGCCACACCTTGAGCCCGACCCAATTTTAACATGGATTGAACGTTTTCACCATAGAAGGGGGCCTCAATAGCCATTTCATCGGGGAGGTACTCATCAATAAGTTGAGTGATTCGTTCAAAGATACGCTTCAATTTCGCTTCATGACTCGGAAGTTTTTCGAGACGCAAGACGCCGTATTGAATTAACGATAAGGTACTTCCCTGAACGGAGATGAGTCCATATCCCATTATCCGGGTGCCGGGATCGACACCTAAAATTATTTTTTCTTGTATTTTTGTCTTTTCTTGTCCCACCATGATGAAAAAAAATCACCCTCTCGCCTGGGTAAAGATAGTAATTGTTTTGGGAATTTGGTGGGTTGCTTTTCAATCTTGGCCGCTTTCCTTTCACCAATTCTCCATACCTCAGCTAACAAGTTCCACGTGGCTTTGTCTCTTTTTTTTGGGAACATTGAATTGGATAATCGAATGGCTCAAATGGCATCGATTGGTTAGCCCTATAACACCCGCAAGTCGCAATACACGGTGGAGAGAGGTTAACCGAGGGTTTTTATTGGGTCAGGGGATACCTTTTGGGGATTGGCTGGGTCGTATGATGGAGTGGTCTCGGAAAGACCAAAAAGTAGGCTGGGCTCTCAATGCCTACGCTTCCTCATGGCAAACAGTCTTGACCGTCGGGGGAGCTTTTCTGACGGGGTATCTGTTTTTTCCCACTTGGCCTTGGTTTTTTTTGTGTGCACTTTTTTTAGTGTACTTCATTTTACATTTCTACACCGAACGACTTTCTTGGAAGGGGCATTCATTTCCTCGCGTTCGCCAATGGGAAACTGGTGTTTGGTCCTCCCTGAGGCATTTGATTCTCACCTGGCAAGCTCTCATTCTGACCCAATCATTTGGATTTCAGTTATCTCCCTGGGAAATCATAGCCGCCTGGCAATGGATCTGGTTCATCAAAATGTTAGGGGGAATTCTTAACGTTTGGGGAGAACTAGGAACACGCCAATGGTCCGGTGTCTTTTTCTTGGGTACTATTGGGCTGCCTGCCTGGGAATCCACAGTTTTAATTTGGCTACTTTGGATTTTAAACAACAGTATTCCCTTTATCCTGGGAAGTATATATTGGCTACGTTCATGGAAATCATCTACTTCCTTACCATAGGATCCTGGGCTTTTGGGTTGTTGGTCGGCTTATATCGCTGGCTGGGTATGTCAACCGTACTTGAAGCATCTCCTGAAGTTCCTACCATTGCTGTGCTCATTCCGGTTCGAAATGAGTTAAAAAATCTCCCTGCTTTGTTGGAGGATTTGGCACATCAAACCAAATTTCCGTCGGAGGTGTGGATTTTGGATGATCATTCAACCGATGGGCTTGTGGATTGGTTGGCTGTTCATCAAAAATCGTTTCCATTTCAGTTACACCTTTGGACATCAGATCGGCCTGAAAATAGTTTTCTTTCGCCTAAAAAATATGCCTTGAGTCATTTGGTGCCGATTCTGTCCGCCGAGTGGATTCTCACCCTGGACGGCGACTGCCGGGTAAATTCTAGATGGGTGGAAACCATGGCCATTGCCATGAAAAATGCGCATTTTGTGGCCGGACCTATTTCTTTTATAACCAATCGGTCCCTTTTTTCGAAATGCCAGGTTGTGGAGTTAGCTAGTCTGCAATTTACGGCTGCTGTGACGTTATCCTCCGGTCAGCCAACTATGTGCTCCGCTGCTAATATGGGTTTTCGACGTGCTCTTTTTCCAGGATATGCCGATAATCTAACCATTGCCTCTGGCGATGATGAATTCTTGATGCACGCGTACCACGCACTTTATCCGGGAAAGGTAGTTTGGGTCAAATCACCGGAAGCCCTCGTTCAAACCCATCCTCAATCGTCCTTTTCCTCTTTTTTCCACCAACGAAAGCGTTGGGCCAGTAAATGGAATCGGTACCAAAGCTGGACGCCGATACTTTTGGCCATTTGGGTATTCTTCGTGAACTTAGTAACAATTGGATGCTTGGTTACCGGGAATCTAGGCCCTGTTTGGCTTCGGTGGTCCGTCGAGTTTTTAGTCTTATCTGCCTTCCTTGGATATTTCAAACAAATCAAATTCATTTGGTTGATTCCCCTCGTTCAACTAGTGTATCCTTTTTATGTGGTCATCTTTGGTATATTGGCACAAAAAAAATCAACCTACGAATGGAAAGGAAGAAAATGGGCATCCTGAATTTATTTTTATTTGCCGGAACTCGTTGGTTACGGTTTTTCTTTCCAACGGGTTGGTGGAAAATCAGGACTCAAGACAAGATCCTCTACCTAACGTTTGATGATGGCCCGATCCCAGAGGTTACACCGTTTGTTTTGGCCACATTGTCCAAATTTCAAGCGAAAGCCACCTTTTTTGTTATCGGAGATAATGTGAGAAAATTTCCCGAAATCGCAAACTTGATTCTCAATGAGGGCCATGCCCTAGGAAATCATACCGATCACCATGTGTCAGGGTTTGCTACTTCCACGGCACAATATGAAAAAGAAGTGGCCGACTGCCAGGCTCGACACCCTCAAATGAAAGCTTGGTTTCGCCCGCCGTATGGACGAATTACGTTTCGGCAGTTTTGGCGTTTGAGAAAGAAGTATGACATCGTTTTTTGGGATGTTTTAACCCAAGATTACGACCCCTCGCTCCCTCCTGAGGCTTGTTTGCAAGGGTCTTTGCAGGCCATTCGTCCTGGATCGATTGTCGTCTTTCATGACTCATGGAAGGCCTGGCCACGGCTTTCGTTTGTTCTTCCCCATTTCTTAGAAGAAGCTGCAAAACAAGGATATCGTTTTGACCTCCTTCCCATCCCAATTAAACATTCCACCAATACGTTAACTTAAGGACAATCGCGCGGTTTCGAACTTTGAATGAATCCGCAAAATAATTGTCGGTATAAACAAAGAAAAGATCGGATGCCGGACTATACCGCCACTGAAATCGGGTATTTAGATTGATGTTGTTCGACTGGTTGTTATACTGAAGAAAATTGGTAAAAAATAACTTGTTTGATAAGGTAACATCCAACCGAGAACCTACCAACCAAAGGTCATGCGCTGTATTTTTGAGTTTCTCCGGCAGTCGAGCATCCGATTCAAAGGTAATATGGTTGTAATTAGCACTCACCGACAACGAAGCATACGGTTGGAAACGATATCCTATGTTTCCATTGATATTCAATCGAGTACCATCTGCAAAATATCCCCCATACCGAACATTCGTACTGTAGGTAAATAAACTCTTGGGTTTGGAATCATACGTTGCTCCTACGGCACGCCAGCGATGTTGCGTATTTCCTTGGATGAACTCACGAACATAATTAGTCGGATCAAAGGGTGCAAACAACTCCACATAGTCGGTTGCCGTCCATACGGATAGTTCCGACCGATTGAAAAAGCTGACATTGTAGGAAAGTACATTGGTATGCTCAATTTCTTTTGTCAATTCTTTATCAAAGAAATAGTTCAAACTCAATCGAGGCCCATGCGAAACAATGCGATTTGACTTTGGAAAAAATAAATAACCAAATGTGGGATGCAAGTGACTATAATCTCGTCGACGGACAAATCCAACCTCATTAGCCTGAATCCCATCTCCTACATGTTCGCCTGTTAGGCGGGCAATTAGTTTTCGGGTCGACCGCTCAATGCGAAAGGCATATATTCCATTGGAGCTGGTACTGAGGGGAGAAAATGTTCTTATTACGAACGCCTTCCCCGTCCACAAGTTGTCTGCCGAGGCTAGGTTGTATTCCAGACCCACTGTTCGATTATAATCTGGAATTGGATTTGTCATTTCTTGATTTCCAACGGTCTGGCGATTCACCACGATACCGGATACATACGATCGAGAGAAAACTTTTCGTTGCAAGGCCATCACGGAATAATGAGAACCCGGTGTGCCCGTACTACTTTCTCCCGTTTGCATGTGCATTAGGCCTGTGCGCCAGTTCGAATTCAACTTGCCACTGATTCGTCCACCGTATCGAATCGGGGCATCAAGGCCGATCCGTCGAGAGAAAAAAGGACGAATGGAATTGGAGCCAAAATCATTGAAAATATCACCATTTTCCAAGAAAAACTGGCGTCTTTCCGGGAAAAAAAGCTCAAATCGATCCAAATTGGTTTGTTGAACATCCACTTCCACTTGAGAGAAATCTGGGTTCAAGGTCAGATCTAAGTTGAGAGACGAGGTTAACCCCACTTTGGCATCCAAACCGATGTCCCCATCCGATTTCCCTGGCCGATCTGGTACATAAGAACGTTGCCGATTGAATGTAGTGAACGGAATTAAAGAAATGTTAGCACCTGGTTTAGGAGGTGGGTTTTCCCAAACTAATGTTCCTGTGTAAGCCAAAGAGGCTGAGGGGAATTGTCTGGGTACAGGGGCCCATGAGGATTTCTCATTGGTTTTTAAGTCCAATCGGCTGAAGTTAATCCCCCATTCCGTAACCCCTTCTTTGTACCGTAGTGTTTTGAAAGGTATGGCGGCCTCCCAAACCCATTTTTCCTGATCATAGCTTACTTCCGATTGCCACTTATTGTCCCAACTCAGGTTGATGGCCCCTCCATTGGCCATTTGACCATCCCACTGCCCACCCATGGCATTTGAACCAAACGAAAATCCATTGGTTTGATCTTCGAAAGGATCTAAAAAGAGCAAATCATTGTCATTTCGTCCAAAATTAAAATCACGGCGCATCGATTCCACGACATATTTTCCACCTTCTTTGCGATTGTAGTTGATGAAAAGCACATAGATGTTTTTATCGTCATAGCACATCTTTACTTCCGACTTCAACCAAGATTTCGATGTATCCATGGGCTGAATTTGCCAGAAATCAGTTGCGATTTCGGTCGACTGCCAAGCTTTTTCGTCTGGTTTCCCATCCACAATAATGGCGGAAGTCGCCGGGCGTATGGTGTACCGGTAAGAGGCGTTGGGTTTTTTTTGAGCTTGCGCAATCAGGCATCCACCTAGCCAAAGGAGGATAAACAGGCGGTTTTTCATTCGGTTGAATAAAGAAAAAGATTTCGTAGGTTTGCAAAATTAATCAATTCAAATCGAGATAGAACATGCAAATCGCACCGAATGCCGTGGTTACGGTGACATACGAATTATATATCGATGCAGAGGGGGAGAATCAAGACGAAATGGAAATCGTTGAGGTCGTCGGTGAAGAGGAGCCGATGGTATTTATTCATGGAATGAGCGGTTTGCCCGAGAGCTTCGAGTCTCAGTTGCTTGGCAAGTCGGTGGGAGATGACTTCTCTTTCTCCGTTGATTCCGAGGATGGCTACGGGGAAATAGATCCTGATGCCATTGTCAATTTACCCAAAGATCTTTTTGTTGTGGACGGTCAGCTAATGGAAGACTTACTTCAGGTTGGCCAGTTTGTTCCTTTTAATAATGAGGAAAATCAGCCCATGACTGGGCGCATTGCCGACATCGGGGAAGACTATGTGGTTGTCGACTTCAACCATCCTTTGGCGGGTCGTCAAATGTATTTTGAAGGTAAAGTCATTGCCGTACGCCCCGCCACAGCCGACGAACTGGATCACGGACATGTGCATGGCCCAGGAGGAGTACAACATTAATGAACCGAATCATTAGGTTAGCTGATCCTTCAAAATAGAGAATCGGTAAGGCAACGATTCATTTTCATACAAGATATGGTAGGCGAAATCGGTAATCGGCATAGGCACATGTAAACTCTTATTCAGTTCAAAAATGCTTTTGACGGCGTAATACCCTTCGGCTACCATATTCATCTCCATTTGGGCTGTCTTCACCAAGTACCCACGCCCAATCATATTTCCAAAGGTTCGATTTCTAGAAAATTGAGAGTAGGTCGTAACCAACAAATCGCCCAAATAAGCGGAGGAGGACAGATCTCGTTGGTCGGGATGGATGGCCTCCACAAATCGTTTGATTTCTTGCATGGCGTTCGACACCAGGACAGCCTGGAAGTTATCTCCCGAACCCATCCCATGGCTGATGCCACAGGCAACAGCAATGATGTTTTTCATGACGGCAGCATACTCTACCCCGATCAGGTCTCCCAAAACGGATGCTTTTACATACCGGCAAGATAGGAGGGAAGCAAATTTTTCTGCTAAGGGGATATGAGGTGAAGCAATGGTTAAGTACGACTGTTTTTCTAAAGCTACCTCTTCTGCATGGCACGGGCCAGCAATGCAGCAAAATTGGTCAGGTCGAATATGAAACCGATCCGTCATCCAGTCGGTGACCAACTGATGTGTACTTGGAATCATCCCTTTGATGGCCGAAACAAGATGTTTATTTTGAAAATGCTCAGGTCGCAACTCCGATAACGCATCGGCCAAGAAAGCGGCCGGAACAGCTAAAATGATCCAATCTGATTTTTTAATACTTTCCTTCAACTGAGTAGTTGGCTTAACACGGGTTGGGTGGATCGCCACACTGCTCAGATAATGTGGATTATGTCGATGCTGTTTGATATGGGCTACATCTTTCTCGTTTCGCATCCACCAACGGATCCGAACACCCTCTCGTTCACTGATTATTTTAACCAAGGCAGTAGCCCAGCTACCTCCTCCAACCACGCAAATTGATTCCATGAAGTGTTTAAGTACTATTCATGCAAAGATAGGATGAAAAAATAAAAGGCAGCCAAGTGGCCACCCCTTATCTACATACCTAAACTAAACTGTTATTATCTTGAAACGGCCTCCGAGAGGCATCATTTTTTATTTTCTTTTTTTACTTCTGCAACTTTTTTAGTAACTAAATCACCGTCTTTAAGGTTTTTGGAAACTTCTAAATAAGGACCCGTAATAATTTGTTCACCTTTGGATAATCCACTTAGTACCTCAATAGTTCCCGCCGAAGTATCTGTAATTCCCGTTTTAATCTGTCTAGCGACAGCTTTGCCATCTTTGTAGACGAAGATGATTTCTTGGGCTTTTACAGGCTTTTCAATTTTCTCAACGTCAGACACTTCCTTTTTAGTATCTACTTCCTCTTCTTTTTTCTCATCTTTTCGTGTCGTGACAGCCGCAATTGGAACTGTTAAAGCATTTTTACGCATTTCGGTCACAATATCCACGGTGGCTGTCATCCCCGGTTTAAATGGATACCGTTTACCTCCTTTTACATCGACTATGTCACGGTAAGAAGAAGGCAAGATACGGATATTGACCTCAAATTCGGTTACGGCATCGGTAGACGTGCTGGCTGCATTGGTTGCTCCGGTAGCATTGTTAGCTGTATTGGCAATTTCGGTGACAATTCCCTTGAATTTCTTGTTGGTGTAGGTGTACGCGTCCACTTCAATATCGGCAGTATCTCCCATGGCAATTCGAACGATGTCGTTTTCACTGACATTCACCTTAACTTCCATGTTATTTAGATTGGCAATCCGCATAATTTCGGTACCGGCCATTTGGGAAGTACCCACTACACGTTCGCCAAGTTCAACAGATAACTTAGAAACAATTCCGTTGATTGGAGCGTAGATATTGGTCTTTCTTAAATTTTCCTGCGCGTCTTTCAATGCAGCATTAGCACTGGCAATCCCGTAACGTGCCGCTTCATAACTTGCTTTCGAGGCATCCAGGTCCTGTTTGGCAATTTTAAAGTTGGCCTCGGCGACTTCGTATTCGGACCGTGAGATTACTTTATCACTGAATAGTTTTTGCTGCCGATTAAATTCCAATTGTGCGCGCAAGAATTGAGACTCTGCTCGAGCAATGGCGGCTTTTGATTGTTCAGCCGAGGCTTTGGCTTGGTCGACACCAGCACGAAAACGATCGACAATCGAGGCGTAGTTTTCTGGTTGAATTTTAACCAACAACTGTCCCTTTTTAACTGAATCACCCTCTTGAACGTACAGGCCAATGATTTCACCAGGTACGTCAGGCGAAATTTTAACCTCAAGCTCGGGTTGAATTTTTCCAGAGGCTGCCACCACCTCGGTGAGGTTGGAGGTAGTCACCTCTGCCAATTCCACTTCTGTGGGCTTTTCCTTGCCAATCCACCCCGCTTGTTTAGCTACAAGGATTAAAATAACCAACCCCGCGACAGTTCCGCCAAGGATATACCAAATTTTTTTAGAATTCTTTTTCATGTATAGGTAGTTTAAGGATAGGGTATCAAGTCCCCATTCCGAATATTAAAAGTTCAAAGGTTTGTTTTGATAGAAATCTAAGATTTTCAACCGGAAAACGAAATCATATTTGGCTTGGATCAAATTTAACAGGGCCCGGTCTAAGTTGGTTTTAGCCAAATTATAATCCACCAAATTGGAAGCACCGGCGTCCAATCGAGAGGAAGCGGCCTGGAAGGATTTCTCCAATGCTTCCACCTGGCTTTGGGTAGCCTGATATCGCCGAGCAGCATTCAACATGGTTAAATAAGCTTGATCAATGTTTTGCCTTATGGTCAGGAGAGTCGATTCGGATTGAACCTGGGCTTGAGCGATCTGAATTTTGGCTCCTTGGCTTCTGTATTTTACCCCATATCCATTGAAAATAGGAATTTGCATATTGACCCCAAAGTTCACGTTTTGGTTATTTCCTAATTGATTGAAATAGGGAATGTTTTCCCGAATCACATTTTGTTGAGGTAAATTCAAGATAAATGGTATGGTTTGTCCATCGAATGTGGCCGATACCGGAACTTGTTGGAAAGTTTCGGGGCCAAAAATGGTACGCTTGGCCGCGGTAGAGAACGTGGTCCCCCAACCTGTGCTCAGGGAAATTCGAGGTAAACGACCCGCTCGAACAATGGCCAGTTGACGGTCTGCAATATCCAAACGGCGTTGAGCCGCTTTGACCTCCGGTAGGTAACCAATGGCTTTTTCATAAATCTGCTGAGCAGATTCTGGATAGGGTTGGATCGCTGGATTAGGTACATCCACTCGTTGGATGGCGATCTCCCGAGAGTCCGTAATATTCAACGCTTGTTTCAAGGTTAATTTGGCATTCTCCCATGTATTATTTGCGTTCACGAGATTCAACTCGTCATTAGCAACTTGGGCATCCAAATCAAATAAGTTGGTCGGAGGTACAGAACCCGCATCCACAAGCTTTTTGGTTCGATCGTATTGAAGGCGAGTCACTTCCACTTGTTTTTTGGCTACCTCAATTTGATCCTCCGCCGACAAGATATTTAAATAAGCCACAATCACTTGCAAGGAAATATTGTTTTTCTGGGCCTCATAGGTGAATTGATCCGCTTCCACCTGCAATTGATTACGCTGAATGGTATTCTTGATTTCGCCACCTTGAAACAAAGGCATTGAGGCATTTACCCCCATATTGTTTGTGCCAATAGCTGTTGTTACAATGCTGTTCGAAAAAGGATCGATGTTCCGTCCTGTGAACGAGTTCAAATTGAAACCTCCATTGACGGAAGGGTATTTCAACCATTGTGATTGGTTGGCTGTGTTTCGACTCGACTCAACACTCAATGCACTGCTTCGTAAGGTTAAGTTGTTTTGAATCGCATAATCCAAGCAGGCTTGGAGGGAATACCGGACGGGTTCGGATGTACTGGTGGCGGATTGAGCCGTCGCCATGTGTACACCCAGCCAACACCCAAGAAAGTACCATTTTTTGTTCATATACTTTGTCATCTTCTTTTCAAAAACAAGTTTACAAAAGTTTCATGGTAGCCCACCTGACTATGGGATAAGCGGTTGATTGCGATTTACAATGGACTCATTCTATTAGATAGCCATGAATTTTTGATCAGGATTATGTAAATTTGTTGGTATGAGATGTACCTTCCTCATTTGGTTAATTAGCTACGTTTGGATTTCATTTTGTCCGCAAGCCTCGGGCCAAGATCGATCCGTGACCATCGATGTGGGTAAATCGAGGCTGACCATGCAAGAGGAGTTGGTGTATCAAATTACCTTGGAAAATGAAGCCAGCCGCGCCAAGTCAGGTCTTATTGACTTCCCAAATCTACCAGGCTTTAAAAAGGACCTGCAAAAACGATCTTTCCCCGTGGTATTTGAAGATGGAAAACGCAAAAAGATCGATGTTATTCAGCAGAAATACCTTCCTGAGAAACCAGGTATCTTCCAGTTTCCCCAGTTCCAACTCTTGATTGATGATCAGAACTACATTTTGGCTCCTCGCCGAGTGACGGTAATTGATTCCATTCCCGCGCTAGCCACTTTTGTACCCAAAGTTCTAGGAGGCAAGGAGGCATTTCTGGCTACCTCCCTCTCAAGCAAAGAGGTCTATGTTGGACAAGAGGTGATCATCGAAGTCGCCTTGTATATACCTAAACAAACTCCATTTGATTGGGATTTTCCGAAGGACGTCTCCGCCCAAATTGAACAAATGGCCCAACGAATTAAACCCTTGGACTGCCTTGAAAATCGGGTCATTATTTCGTCCATTACCTCGGAGGAGGTGAAGTTAAACGATCAAAATTTTACTAAATATCGCCTTTTTCTCTCTCGGTATATTCCTTTAAAGTCGGGTCGTCTTACGTTTCCAAGTGTTGAATTTAAGCCCAGTCGAAAATCGAAAGGTGAAAGTACTTTTGCTTCAGTTAGTCTTAAAACTTCGTCCGAGGGCCTTCAGGTTATATCTCTGCCCGATCACCCTTTAAAAGACAAGGTAGCCGTGGGGTCGTTTTATTGGAGTGAGCGATTGACTCCGAAACGTCTCGAAATCGGAAAGCCCGGAGTTTATGAAGTTCGTCTACAAGGTAGCTCTTCCCTTTTATTTACGACATGGCCAGCCCCAGCCTCCGACGTTTTTTTTGATTTCTATCCCGACCCCAATCCCACTAAGCCCATTTCTGGAGCCGTTCGAACATTTCGCTTTCAAATTATTCCTAAAAAGGCTGGAAAGGTGGATTTGAACCGATACTTTCAATTTTATTATTTCAATCCTGCCCAACAAAAATACGATACATTGAAATCTAGAATCCAGGTAGCCATCGGAGGGGATTCTGTTTCTGTTGCCGTGAAATCCGATAAAAAAGAGAGTATTTTTGATCGATTGGCGGAACGTCAGGTAACAGATTCCTATGTGAACCTCCGTTCTTGGGGACAATCTCTAGCGAATTTGTGTATTTTCGTGGTATTTATTAGTTCAATCTTTCTTTTTTATAACCGTTTTAACCAAAAATCATGAGCAGCACATATGGGAAGCTTTTTAAAATTTCCACTTTTGGTGAATCCCACGGAGCAGCCATTGGCGTAGTCATTGACGGTTGTCCAGCCGGTGTGCCGTGGGACGAAGATTTCATTCAAAGCGAATTGGCCCGCCGGAAACCGGGTCAGTCGCGCATCACAACCCAACGAAAAGAGGCTGACTCTTTCCAAGTATTATCAGGAGTTTTTGAAGGATTGACAACGGGTACCCCCATAGCACTTGTTATTTTTAACGAGGATCAGCGTTCCAAAGACTATGGCCATATTGCAGATAAGTTTCGGCCTTCCCATGCCGACTTCACCTACACAGCTAAATATGGTGTCCGTGATTACCGAGGGGGTGGACGTAGTTCGGCCCGAGAAACCGCGGCACGGGTCGCTGCAGGAGCGGTGGCTCAGCTGGTACTCAAGTCATTGGGTGTTCAAGTGATGAGTTACGTCTCCCAAGTAGGCCCCTTGGTTTTAACTAAACCCTATACCGAGTTGGATCTGTCCAAAATTGAGGACAATGCGGTTCGTTGCCCAGATCCCGAAATGGCTGAGAAAATGTTTTCTTTTATTGATGAAACCCGAAAAAAGGGGGATTCAATTGGTGGAGTCATCACCGGGGTTTTGAAGGGTGTGCCAGTAGGGTGGGGAGAACCCGTATTTGATAAACTGCATGCGGAGTTAGGCAAAGCCATGTTAAGCATCAATGCGGTCAAAGGATTCTCGTATGGGAGTGGTTTTGAAGGGGTTAAATTGTATGGATCCGAACACAACGATGCATTTTACACCGATGAGTTGGGACAAGTCAAAACCAAAACCAATCATTCGGGAGGCATTCAAGGAGGAATTTCCAATGGAGAGGATATTTATTTTCAGGTCGCATTTAAACCGGTAGCGACCATCATGGTCGATCAGGAAAGTGTCAATGAGGCCGGAGAATCCGTGGTGGTGTCAGGCAAGGGCCGGCATGATCCCTGTGTTTTGCCAAGGGCTGTACCGATTGTGGATGCGATGTCGGCATTGGTGTTGGTCGATTTTTATTTGCGTGCCAAAGCCAATCGGTTATAAATGTTCAGATGGGTATACATGCAATGGGGCCGTCTCATTAATAAGATGAGGCGGTTTTTTTTGTTTTAGGTTATTGGATG
>VFQM010000061.1_pt1 | contig 139228 bp, 127 predicted proteins | sample 3512391 | NCBI WGS metagenome assembly VFQM01 (sample SAMN10412369, study PRJNA504923) | tailings metagenome | isolation source: Replicate 1 from Balatoc abandoned mine | place: Philippines
CAGGAAGCCGATGTATTCCGACACCTTGTGGCCAGGCAGCTGACCGCCTTCGCCGGGCTTGGCGCCCTGGGCCATCTTGATCTGGATCTGGTCGGAATTGGCCAAGTATTCGGCGGTGACGCCGAAACGGCCGGACGCGACCTGCTTGATCTTGGAGCGCAGCGAATCGCCCTTCTTCAGCGGCAGCGCGACTTCGACGCGCGACGAGCCGATCAGCTTGTCGAGCGTGGTGTCTTCGGTCACTGGGTTGAAGCGGATCGGGTCTTCACCGCCCTCGCCGGTGTTCGACTTGCCGCCGAGGCGGTTCATCGCGATAGCCAGCGTGGTGTGCGCTTCGGTCGAGATCGAGCCGAGCGACATCGCGCCGGTGGCGAAGCGCTTGACGATTTCGGTCGCCGGCTCGACTTCGGACAGCGGCACCGGTGCGCCCGCCGGCTTGATGTCGAACAGACCGCGCAGCGTCATGTGACGCTTGGTCTGGTCGTTGATGATGCGGGCGTATTCCTTGTACGTGTCGTACTTGTTGGTACGCGTCGAGTGCTGCAGCTTGGCGATCGCGTCCGGCGTCCACATGTGCTCTTCGCCGCGGATGCGGAAGGCGTACTCGCCACCGGCATCGAGCGCATTGGCCAGCACCGGGTCGTTGCCGAAGGCCTGGGCGTGTGTGCGCAGTGCCTCTTCGGCCACTTCCTGCAGGCCGATGCCTTCGACCTGGGTGGCGGTGCCGGTGAAGTAGCGGGCAACGAAGGCCGAGTTGAGGCCGATCGCTTCGAAGATCTGCGCGCCGCAGTACGACTGGTAGGTCGAGATGCCCATCTTGGACATGACCTTGCGGATGCCCTTGCCGATCGCCTTGATGAAGTTCTGCTGGACCTTGTAGGCAGGCAGATCGGAGTGCCGCTTGACCCGAAGCGCTTCAAGCGTCTCGAAGGCGAGATAGGGGTTGATGGCTTCCGCACCGTAACCCGCCAGCACGCAGAAGTGATGCACCTCGCGCGCCTCACCCGTCTCGACCACGAGGCCGGTCTGCATGCGCAGGCCCTGACGCACGAGGTGGTGGTGCACCGCAGCCGTCGCCAGCAGGGCGGGCATCGGCACGCGATCCTCGCTCTGCGCGCGGTCGGACAGGACGAGGATGTTGTGATCCTGAAGCACCGCTTCGGTCGCCGACCAGCACATTTCCTTTATCGCCATCGCGAGGCCCTCGGCCCCGGTGGAGGCGTCCCAGGTCATGTCGATGGTCGCGCAGCGGAAAGCGCCGTCCAGCGCCTCCTCCACCGAGCGGATCTTGGCGAGATCCTCGTTCGTCAGGATCGGCTGATCGACCTCCAGCCGCTTGTGCGTCCCTGCATCGCGGCCCAGCAGGTTCGGGCGCGGGCCGATCATCGAAGTGAGGCTCATCACCAGTTCTTCGCGGATCGGATCGATCGGCGGGTTGGTGACCTGCGCGAAGTTCTGCTTGAAATAGTCGTAGAGCAGGCGCGCGCGATCGGACAGCACGGCAATCGGCGTGTCGGTGCCCATCGAGCCGATCGGGTCATCGGCATCCACCGCCATCGGTTCGAGGAAGCGGGTGATGTCTTCCTGCGTGTAGCCGAAAGCCTGCTGGCGCTGGAGCAGCGTGCCTTCCGCAGGCGCGATCGTCTCGAGCTCGGGCACCACGTCGGTGATGTCGGCGAGCTTGTACTGCGCCTGATGCAGCCATTCGGCATAAGGATGCGCGTTCGCCAGATCGGCCTTGAGCTCGTCATCCTCGATGATGCGCCCCTGCTCGAGGTCGATCAGCAGCATCTTGCCTGGCTGAAGCCGCCACTTGCGTACGATGTCTTCCTCGGCAAACGGCAGCACGCCGCTTTCCGAGGCGAGGCAGACGATGTCGTCCTTGGTGACGCAGAAGCGTGCGGGCCTGAGGCCGTTGCGATCCAGCGTCGCGCCGATCTGGCGGCCATCGGTGAAGCATACCGAAGCCGGGCCGTCCCACGGCTCCATGAGCGCGGCGTGATATTCGTAGAAGGCGCGCCGCTCGGGGCTCATCAGCGCATTGCCGGCCCAGGCTTCCGGGATGAGGATCATCATCGCATGGGCGAGGCTGTATCCGCCCGCGATCAGCAGTTCGAGCGCGTTGTCGAGGCACGCCGTGTCCGATTGCCCGTGCGGGATGATCGGCCACATCTTGTCGAGATCAGGGCCGAGCAGCTCGCTTTCCATGGTACGGCGGCGGGCGTTCATCCAGTTGACGTTGCCACGTACCGTGTTGATCTCGCCGTTGTGGGCGATGAAGCGGAACGGGTGGGCCAGCCGCCAGCTCGGGAAGGTGTTGGTCGAGAAGCGCTGGTGGACGAGGCCGAGCGCGGAAACGCAGGCGGGATCGCGCAGGTCGTCGTAGAAGCTGCCCACCTGCGTTGCCAGCAGCAGACCCTTGTAAACGATGGTGCGGGTCGAGAAGCTCGGCAGATAGGTATCGGTCAGCGATGGCAGGCCGTGCTTTTCAGCCAGCCCGGCGAGCGGGTTCTGCACCTGCTTGCGGATCACGAGCAGCTTGCGCTCGAAGGCGTCCTGATCGGCGCAATTGGCCCCGCGCGCGATCACCGCCATCTCGATCACCGGCATTGATGCGATTACCGCCGCGCCGAGGCCGTCCATCGTGGTCGGCACGGTGCGCCAGCCGATGAAGCGCTGGCCCTCCTTGGCGGTGAAGGCTTCCATGCGCTCCTTAACAAACGCACGCGCCGCCGCATCCTGCGGAAGGAAGCACATGGCGACGGCATATTCACCCGGCTGCGGGAGATCGTGGCCCGCGCTGTCCGCCCAGCGGCGAATCAGCGGATCGGGAATCTGGATCAGAATCCCCGCGCCGTCACCCAGCAGCGGGTCCGAGCCGACCGCTCCGCGGTGGTCGAGTTTCTCAAGGATCTCAAGCGCCTGAGCGATGATCGCATGGCTTTTCTCACCCTTGATATGCGCAACCATGCCGACGCCGCAGGCATCGTGTTCGTTGACGGGGTCATAGAGACCCTGGGCGGAAGGGTAACCCATGGCAAAAGTCCGTTCTGTCAGATGCCTAAAGGCGCGAACCCGTCTACCGCATGATCGCTCATGCGCAGGAACACGCCTCTTGGCCGGTCTATCGGACAGGTTGACCCAAAGGAGGCTTGGACCTGTCCGTTTTCGGCCCCCTCATGCCGACAGGATGCGGATTTGGCAAGGGTCTCGCGTGAAGCAATATTTCCCGCAGACCTATTCAAACTATCGCTAGATTGCGCGCGATGCACATTGCGGCCGCGTCGGTTGCAGCTTTTGCGCCGACAGCGCGGCCTAGCCCGCTCCGCGACCGGCTTCGCGCCGGGCATGAAGCTGCGCCAGCGCGGCGCGCAGCGGCTCTTCATGGTGCCCTGATTGCGCGTCGTCCTGCTTGGCGCCGGGACCGCCGCTCAAGGCTGCGAGCGCCTTCAACGCCTCGGCAAGAGCGGCCTCGCGGGCAGCGAGATCGGCAGCGCTCAGCGCCCGGGCAGAAGGGGCAGCGCGATGTTCGTGAAGCGCACCGGCGAAGCGTTCGACCATCTGGGGCAGGCTCAGCGCCTCGGTGGGCACAGCCCGCAGGCGGGCGAGGGCCGCGGTTCCCGGAGCTGGCGACGGCGCGGCTGTCTTCGCTGCGGCAGGAGGAGCAGCAGCACGAAGCGGGGCAACGGGCGCGGCGATCGGCGATGTCTCGCCACCTTGCGGTTCATCCTCGACCCACACCGCGTTTCGGCCGGGCAGTTCGGCGAAGGCCGCAAGGTCCAATTCACGCGGAGCATTTTCGCAATCGGGAACGGACGGACCATGAGGCGCTTCCAAGGGCTCCGTCTGCACCGCCTCGAGATCCGCATCGCGCCACGCAGGCGAGGCAAAGGGCATCGCATCGAGCGGGTCGTCGAGCCTGAGGCTGCCGAGGTCGCGCGCCGGGTTGATCGGCGTGAGGTCCTTCACCGTTCGCTCGGCTGCAGCGGGCCGACCAACCGAACGCCGGGCGCGGCCATGCACGGCGGCAGCCGGCGCATACAGCACCGTGCCGAGGACCAGCGCGGCGAGAACCGCGGCAAGCGGCTGGGCAATGCCGGAAAGAACCCCGAGCAGCGTGCCGTCCAGCACCGCCGTGAACATCGCGGCCGGGAGGACCATGACCACCATTGCGCCGAGCGCCGCGCCCCACAGTCCCAGCAGCGGAGCAAAAGCCGGATGCGCGGTGATCGGAAGCTTCGACGATTTGCGAGCGCCGCTGCGCCTGCGCTTCATCGACCGATCCTGCTGCACCGCTTCCATTTTCGCGATCACCTTGCCATGGCGGCAGCGCGCTCTGCGCCGCTCTGTCCGTTCTCGGCTAGCAAGAGATGGTAAACAGAGACATAATCGCGCGCATTCACGGCCCAGTCGTGGCGGCTGCGGACATGGGCGACGGCGAGATCCTTCATGGCGTCCCACCCTTCGCGATTGTCTAGCAACCGGCCGAGAGCGACAGCGCAGGCGGCGGGATCGTCGGGGGCAAAGAGCGTGCCCGTGACGCCGTCCTCGATCAGTTCGCGGTGCCCGCCGACGCTGGAGGCGGCGACAAGGCGGCGCTGGGCCATCGCCTCCAGCGGCTTCAACGGCGTCACAAGGTCGGTGAGACGCTGCCCTTTACGCGGATAGGCGAGCACATCGACCAGCGAGTAATAGCGCTCGACCTCGGTATGCGGCACGCGCCCGGTGAAGATCACCGCGTCAGGCTCGGGCAGAGAAGCGGCCGCAGCGCGCCAGGCCGGGTCCATCGGCCCTGCTCCGACAAGCAGCAGCCGCGCATCGGGGTGCGAGCGGCGCAGCAACGGCATCGCGGCGATCAGGTCATCGACCCCTTCATAGGCGTAGAAGCTGCCGATATAGCCGATCACCGGAGCGCCGGCGGCGATGCCGAGTTCGGCGGCCAGCGCATCGTCGCGCGGCGGCGGGTCGCCGAACAGCGACAGGTCGACCCCGTTGGGCATGACCCGGATCCGCTCGGCGGGAATGCCGCGGGCGGCCAGATCGTCCTTGAGGCCGTGGCAGATCGTGAACAGCGCGTCCGCCGCCTTCGCGACGCGGGTCTCGAGCGCGCGGGTCAGACGGTATTTTAGGCTGCCCTCGGTGCCGGTCAGGTTTCCGACGGCGGCATCCTCCCAGAAGGCGCGGATCTCGTAGACGAAGGGCACGCCAAGCGCCCGCGCCGCGCGCAGCGCCGCCGCTCCGCCGAGCGCGGGGCTGTGAGCGTGGATGATGTCCGGCCGCCATTCGAGCGCCGCGGCGTGGATCGCAGCCGCAAGTGCCTCGATCTCGCCCATTTCGCGCAAGGGCGGCGGACCTGCGGGTGTCCCCGGCGTGCGGTGGAAGATCAGGCCGTCGGCCTCCTCGCGCGGCGCCGCCACCGCTGCTTCGAGATTGTGGCGCTGCCCGGTGATTCCCCGCACCTCCAGACCGTGGCCCTCCTGAGCCTTGAGGATCGCACGGGTGCGGAAGGTGTAGCCGCTGTGGAGCGGCAGCGAATGATCGAGAACGTGGAGGATGCGGGTCATGGCCATGCTCACTAGCGCAGCCGTGCTTAACGCGCCGTCAACTGGCTGCGGGTAAGCAGACGCATTGCCCCTTCGCGGACACACGCCCGAACCATGATCGACACTCTCGCGCTCGCTCTCGGACATGGCCTCATGGTCATCGCGATGCTGCGCCTGGTGATGCGCGCAGGGCTCGACGAGGATCCGCTGCTCGGAGAGCTGGCGGCCGAGGCGACCAGCAACCGCAAGGCGGCGAGCGCCTCGGGCCGCAGCGCCGCGCGCCGTGCACGGGGCGGCAGCGAGGCGCCCGGCGACGCCGAGGCCGAGGCGGCGGAATGAAGGACCTCTTCTTCCTTGCCTTCATCGTCTACGTGCTGCTGCTCGGGCTGAAGCGCCCGTTCCTGTGGGTGCTGCTCTACGTCTATATCGACATCCTCGCGCCCCAGCGCATCGGCTATTCGATCATCACCACCCTGCCCTTGTCGCTGATCGCCTTTGCTGCGGCCTTCGGCGGCTGGCTGGTGCTCGACCGCAAGGAGGGCGCGCGCTTCACGCTGCGGCAGGGTCTGCTGCTGGGCCTGCTCACCTATTGCTGGTGGAGCACCAGCAACGCCGATTTCCCCGAGGACGCCCTGACCAAGTGGGACTGGGTGTGGAAGGCGCTGCTGTTCGCGATCTTCCTGCCCCTCACGCTCACCACGCGGGCGCGGATCGAGGGGCTGGCGTTGGTGCTGCTGCTGTCGGTCGCCACGATCGTGATCGCCACGGGTCTCAAGGTGGTAACCGGGGGCGGCGGCTATGGCGAACTCAATTTCTTCGTCGACGACAACAGCGGCATCTACGAAAGCTCGACCCTCGCCACGGTCGCGATCGGCCTGATTCCGCTGCTGTGGTGGTTCGTGAAGCATGGCACGATCTTTCCGCGGCACTGGACCGTCATCGCCTTTGCCGCAGCGCTGACCTTCGCCAGCCTGCTCGTCCCGGTCGGCACCGAGGCGCGCACCGGCCTTCTATGCATCGCCGCGCTGGCCGTGCTGATGCTGCGCTACACCCGGCGGCGGTTCATGTTCATCGCCGGGGCGGGCCTGCTCGGCATCGTCGCCCTGCCCTTCCTCCCGCAGTCCTATTACGACCGCATGGCGACGATCGCCGAGCCCGGCGGCGACGAAAGCGCCTCGACCCGCGTCGCGGTGTGGAAGTGGACGCTGGACTATGTCGAGCAACGCCCGCTCGGCGGGGGCTTCGATGCCTACCGCTCCAACCGCTTCACCTACGTGATGCCGGTCAAGCAGACCGACGGGAACACCACCGCGATCCGCTACCAGCAGGTCGAGGACAAGGCCCGCGCCTATCACTCGTCGATCTTCGAGATGCTCGGCGAACAGGGCTGGCCGGGGCTGGCGATGTGGCTGACGCTGCATGCGCTGGGGCTGTGGCAGATGGAGCGTATTCAGCGCCGCTGGAAGACGGCCGAGGCCGAGGCGGAACGCTGGATCGCTCCGATGGCGGCGGCCTTGCAGATGGGCGCGGTGATCTACCTTGTGGGCGCGCTGTTCCAGGGGATCGCCTATCAGCCGGTCATGCTGATGCTGGTCGGCCTCCAGATCGGGCTCGCTACCTATTGCGCGCGCATCGATTCGGCGCGGGGCATGCTGGGTCGCAGCGCCTCGCGCAGGGCAGCGGCACAAGGCAAGATGCGCGGTGCCGTAGCGGCATAACGCGCGCCGTTGCGCTCCCCCTTGCGATGCGCCATGAAGCCCCCCGCAACGCGGTGCGGCGGGCACGGGATCCTGCCGCCAGACAAGCGAAGGAGGAGCCCGATGAACGCGCAAGATTTGGCCGACAAGGTTGGCGAAGTGATCGGCACCAGCGAATGGGCGGAGATGAGCCAGGAGCGCATCAACCAGTTCGCCGAAGCCACCGGTGACCACCAGTTCATTCACGTCAATGAAGAGATGGCGAAGATGACCCCGTTCGGCGGGACCATCGCCCACGGCTTCCTGACGCTGTCGATGATCCCCTATCTCGGCGCCCAGGGCGGCGCCCCGCGCGTCGATGGCGTGAAGATGGGCGTCAACTACGGCGGCAACAAGACCCGCTTCATCGCCCCCGTGCGCGCCGGCAAGCGGATCCGCGGTCACTGGAAGCTCGTCGAAATGGTCGAGAAGCGCCCCGGCCAGTGGCAGCAGACTTGCGAAATCACCATCGAGATCGAAGGCGAGGACAAGCCGGCCCTGATCTGCGAGTGGATCACGCAATACTTCGTGTGAGCCCTGTGGCGCGCATCGAACCCCTCGCAGAGCCCTACCCCGAGCCTTTCGCCCGGGCGATGGCCGTGCTGATGCGCGGTGCGCCGCCGCTGAAGCTGTTCACCACGCTTGCCAAGCACGACCGTGCGTGGGCCAAGTTCACCGCCAGCTCGATGCTCGACCGCGGACCGCTGGGCCTGCGCGAGCGCGAGCTGGTGATCGACCGCACCACCGCGCGCTGCGGCTGCGAGTACGAATACGGCGTCCACATCCGCGGCTTCGCGGAAAAGGCTGGGATCGACGAAGCCCAGCAGCGCGCGCTCGTCCACGGCGGGGCAGATGACCCGGTCTGGAGCGCACGGGAAGCGGTGCTGATCGCCGGCGTCGATGCCCTGCTCGACCACAAGCGCCTGACCGATGCGCATTGGGCCGATCTGCGGGCGCACTTCTCGGAAGCCGAAGTGCTCGAAGTCGTTCAGCTTGTCGCCTTCTATCACGGCGTGTCGCTGATCTGCGGCACGCTCAACCTGCCGCTCGAAGACGGGGCGGCACGGTTCCCCGACTGACCTCTTTCAACAAGGATACCTCTATCATGGCACGTGACGCCGTTATCGTCTCCACCGCCCGCACGCCGATCGGGCGCGCTTACAAGGGCGCTTTCAACGCCACCCCCGGCGCCACTCTCGGCGCGCTGAGCCTTGCGCCCGCCATCGAGCGTGCCGGGATCGAAGCCGGCCATATTGACGATGTGGTGTGGGGCGCGGTGCTCACTCAGGGCACCCAGGCCGGCAACATCGGCCGTCAGGTCGCGCTGCGCGCCGGTTGCCCGGTGGGCGTTTCGGCCCAGACCATTGACCGCCAGTGCTCCTCGGGCCTGATGGCGATTGCGACCGCCGCCAAGCAGATCATCGTCGACAACATGGATATCGTCGTCGGCGGCGGACAGGATTCGATTTCGATGGTGCAGACCCCCGAGATGCGCGTCGCGCCCGACCGCTCGCTGATCGCGATGCACAAGGACGTCTACATGCCGATGCTCGGCACCGCCGAGACCGTGGCCAAGCGCTACAACATCAGCCGCGAGGCGCAGGACGAATACGCCTACCAGTCGCAGATGCGCACCGCGGCCGCACAGGCCGAGGGCCGTCTGGATGCCGAGATCGTCCCCGTCACCGTCACGATGAACGTGGTCGACAAGGAGACCAAGGAAGTCTCGCAGAAGGAAATCACCGCCACCAAGGACGAAGGCAACCGTCCCGAAACAACGCTCGAAGGCCTCCAGAGCCTCAATCCCGTCATGGGCCCGGGCATGAACATCACTGCGGGCAACGCCTCGCAGCTGTCGGACGGTTCCTCGGCCGCGGTGCTGATGGAGGCCAAGCTCGCCGAACAGCGCGGGCTTCAGCCGCTCGGTCGCTATGTCGGCATGGCGGTCGCCGGCACCGAGCCTGACGAGATGGGCATCGGCCCGGTCTTCGCGATTCCGAAGCTCTTGAAGCAGACCGGCCTCAAGATGGACGACATCGGCCTGTGGGAACTGAACGAGGCCTTCGCGGTGCAGGTGCTCTACTGCCGCGACCAACTGGGCATTCCCAACGACATCCTCAACGTCAACGGCGGCTCGATCTCGATCGGCCACCCCTACGGCATGACCGGCGCGCGCTGCACCGGCCATGCGCTGATCGAAGGCAAGCGTCGCGGCGCCAAGTATGTCGTGGTGACGATGTGCGTTGGCGGCGGCATGGGCGCGGCTGGTCTCTTCGAGGTCTTCTAAGCGGAACTTTTTTCCCGCGTCGGCGCTAGCGCCTGTCCCCATCAAAGGAGGCAGGCATGGCGACCGACGCGGAGATTCGCTCCAAATTCTGGAAGGCGCTCAAGAGCGACATGACGATGTTCCTCGGCATGGCCGAGGGTGAGGACGGCCACGCCCGTCCGATGACTGCGCAGCTCGAGGACGAGCTGTATCGGGACGGCGAATACCACGGGCCGTTGTGGTTCTTCACCGCCACCGACAACAACCTCTACCGGATGATCCAGCAGGTCGAACTCGGTGGCGGGCAGCCGCGCGCCATGGCGCATTTCGCCTCCAAGGGCCATGATGTGTGGGCGACCGTCCACGGCGGCCTTTCCACCACCCGCGACCGCGCGACCATCGACCGGCTCTGGAACCGCTTCGTCGCAGCCTGGTATCAAGGCAAGGACGACCCCAAGATCGCTCTTATCCGCCTCGATCCAGAGGACGCGGAAATCTGGATCGACGCGTCCTCGCTGGTGGCGGGCATCAAGATGCTGATCGGCATCGACCCCAAGAAGGACTATCAGGACAAGGTCGCCGAAGTGAGGCTCTAGCAACGGCGCTGCCGCCTTCCCGCTCGCTGGCAGGAAGGCGGCGCGCCGGAGTCAGCGCAAGGACACCACGTTGTCGGTCGCCTCGCGTACGCGGCTGCCGTTGAACAGGCTCATCATCGGTTCGTCCTGAACGATGACGGCCACCGCATTGCCGTAGCCGTTGAAGCCGGTCTTCATCGCCGCGCCGTAAGCGCCGAGCATCCCGATCTCGATATAGTCGCCTGCTTGGATGTCGGCCGGGAGCCGGAAGGGCCCCTTCATGTAATCGGCATCGTCGCATGTCGGACCGTAGAAAGAGAAGTCCTCGTCTTCCTCGATCAGGTCATCCTCAAGCGCGCGCACCGGGAAGCGCCACGCGACGTGAGCCGCATCATACAGGGCGCCATAGGCACCGTCGTTGATGTAGAGCTCCTCGCCGCGGCGCTTGTTCACCTGGACGATCATCGAGCTGTACTCGGCGCTGAGTGCACGGCCGGGTTCGCACCACAGCTCAGCGTTATAGGCGATCGGCAGGGCTTCGAAGTGCTTGGCGACAATTGCGAAGTAATCTTCCATCGGCGGCGGTTCGAGGCCCGGGTAGGCGCTCGGGAAGCCCCCGCCCACGTCGATCATGTCGATCACCACCGATGCCTCGGCAATCGCCGCGCGGGTGCGGTCCATCGCCTGCACGAAGGCGAACGGGGTCATCGCCTGGCTGCCGACGTGGAAGCACACGCCCAGCCAGTCACAATGCTGGCGAGCTTCCTGCAACAGCGCCGGCGCCTCAATCAGGTCACAACCGAACTTGGATGCCAGCGAGAGCTCCGAATATTCGGACGACACGCGCAGGCGGACGCACAGGCGCAGGTCACGCGGCGGCTCGCCGGTCGCGGGATCGGTGCAGGCGGTGACGATCTTTTCCAGTTCCTCGACAGTGTCGAGGCTGAAGGTGCGCACGCCGTGTTCGAAATAGGCTTCGGTGATTGCCGCCGGTGTCTTCACCGGGTGCATGAAGCACAGCACCGCGCCCGGCAGGATGCCGCGCACCAGCCGCACCTCGGTGATCGAGGCAACGTCGTAATGCGTCACACCGGCGCTCCACAGCACCTCGATAAGATCGGGCGCCGGGTTAGCCTTGACCGCATAGAGCACCTTGCCCGGGAACTTCTCGACGAAGAAACGGGCGGCGCGCCGCGCGGCGTGCGGGCGGTTGAGGATGACGGGTTCGTCCGGACGAAGGTCGCGGACTACAGCCAGTGCGTCAGGATAGATGTGCAACTCAAGGGACCCCCAAAACGGCTCTGTTGAACCATAAAACGACAAGCTGCCTTGCGGTTTGGAAGTCCCCTTGGGGCAGCGGAAGCGCGCATCTAGGGCTTGGGGGGGGAAATGCAAACGAAAAATGAGCCCGCCCGAGCCGGATTATTACTTTTTGGCGACACCACCTTAAAGGCGACCGGAATGTGACGGAAAACGCAGGCTTCGCCCGGGTCAGAAAGCAATCCTGGGTGCGACGCCGACTGTCCCGCGCTCGCCTTCTTCCAGTTGGTGGAAATCGGCCGGCGCAAATCCGAGGCTTCCGGCAAACAGCACTGCGGGAAAGGATTCGCGCGCGCCGTTGTACCGCGCTGCTGCCGCGTTCAGCGCCCGGCGTGCAGCGGCAAGCTTGTCTTCGACATCACCCAGTTCGGCCTGAAGCGACTGGAAGTTGGCTGACGCCTTGAGGTCCGGATAGGCCTCGCCCAGCGCAAGCAGGTTGCCGAGAGCGGTCCGCAGTTGCTGCTCGCCCGCTGCCGCAGTCTGCCCACCCGCGCCTGCCGTATTGCGGGCCGCGATGACGGCATCAAGCGTCGCGGACTCATGCGCAGCATAGCCCTTTACTGTCTCCACAAGGTTCGGGATCAGGTCGTGCCGCTGGCGCAGCTGCGCGTCGATATCGGCAAGGCCCTGACGCACGCTCTGCCTCAGCCCTACGAGCCGATTGTAGACAGAAACCAGCACGATCAGCAGCAGCGCCAGCAGCCCAAGCGCAACGAACAGGACCAAATCCATTTTCATCCCCTTTACCTGACCCGCCCAACTATGCTGACAGAGGTTAAAGAATCGCGCGGGGGAGGCAATGCAGGCGTCGATTGACCAATTGATGGGCGGAGGTCTGGCAGGCTGGCTTGAGGACCAGACCGGAATGCGCGATGCCGCGCGGCGGCGGGCGATGTCGCGATGGACGTGGGGCGCAGCAATCCTGATGCCGCCGCTCGCCTTTCTGTGGTTCGGCCCGGCGCTAGGCTTCGATTGGAAAGCGGTGCTGACGAGCGGCGCGATCGCGCTCGTGGGCTGGTGGGGTTATCGCCCGATTGCCGAGGCCAAGAAGGCCATCAAGATCGGCATCAACTCAGCCATCGCTGCAAGCTTTGGTCTCGCCTATGCGCATGATGTGGAGCCGGGCGAGGAATTCGCCGCTGCGCGCCGCTATGGTCTTGTTCCGGGTTTCGACCGATCGAGCTTCGAGGATCATTGGCATGGCACGCTCGAAAGGCACGATTTCAGCCTCTATGAAGCCCACCTCGAGGAGCGCCGCGGATCTGGCAAGAACCGGCGCTGGGAAACGGTGTTCCGCGGGCCGATCATCCGCATGGCATTCGGCCGCAAGTTCCATTCCACCACTCTGCTAGAGCGCGCGGGCAAGCACCGCTCGTGGCTGGGGCTTGGCGGTGCAAGTGAGCATGTCAATTTCAAGGGGCACCAGCTTGAACGGGTCGATCAGGTGCATCCCGCCTTCGGGGAAACCTTCGCGCTCTATTCCGACGACCAGGTCGAAGCGCGGGTGCTCGTTCATCCCTCCTATGTCGAGCACCTCCTGCGGCTCGAAGGCGCTTTCGAAGCGCGCGAACTGCGCGCGCTGTTCACCCGCGGCGAGGTGATCATCGCGATCGAGACCGGCAACCTGTTCGAGAGCGGCGGGATGGACGCATCGCAGGATCACGCCAAGGCGGAGCGCGCCGCCCGCCAGTTCGGCGCACTGGCGGGCCTCGCGCTCGCGATCAACCAGAACGAGCGTGGCCGCGTGATCGAGGGCGGCCCCAGGTCAGCCGCCGACCTGTGAGGCGTCAGCTGAGGCGATCCCGGAAGTCCGCGTAGTCGAACCGCTTGATGCAATCGAGCGCGTCGGTCTCGCTGTCCCACATCCAGATACTCGGCAACGCGACCCCGTTGAAGGTGTTGGTCTTGACCATCGAGTAATGCGCCTGATCGAGGAACGCGAAGCGCGCCCCCGGTTCGGCGGCCACGGGCAGGCGATAGTCGCCGATGACGTCGCCCGCGAGGCACGAGGGCCCGCCAAGGCGGATCGGGATCATGCTTTCATCAGCGAGTTCGCCCAGCATCGCCGGACGATAGGGCGCCTCCAGCACGTCGGGCATGTGGCACGTTGCCGAGATGTCGGTGATCCCCACCGGCATCTCGTTGAAATGCGTGTCGAGCAGCGTGCCGACGAGGATGCCGGCGTCGAGCGCAACCGCCTCGCCGGGTTCGATGATGATCTGGCAGCCGGTGTCGCTGGCCGCATCCTTCAGGAATTCCACCAGTTCCTCGCGCTGGTAATCGGCCCGCGTGATGTGGTGGCCGCCGCCCATGTTGATCCACTTGAGCTGGTCGAAATAGGGTTCGATCACGTCGAAAACCCTGTCCCAAGTCTGGCGCAGCGGCTCGAAATCCTGTTCGCACAGGTTGTGGAAGTGGATGCCCTCGACACCTTCCATGTGCTCCTCGGTGAGCTGGTCGAGCGGGAAGCCGAGGCGCGATCCCGGGGCGCTGGGGTCATACTTGGCGACCTCGCCGGTCGGCACCTGCGGATTGATGCGCAAGCCCACACTGACGGGCGCGCCGTTGGCGGCCGCGTTGTCGAGGATCAGCCGCGCACGCTGGTGCTGGAAAGGCGAATTGAAGATAACGTGATCGGAAAGGCGACAGATTTCCTCCAGTTCCTCCGGCTTGAAGGCAGCGGAGTAAGTCGCAATCTCGCCGTCGTAGAACTCGCTTGCGAGCCGCGCTTCCCACAGGCCGGAGGTGGATACCCCGTCGAGATACTCGCCGATGATGGGCGCTGCCGACCACATGGAGAACGCCTTCAGCGCCGCGAAAACCTTGATGTCCCCGCCATCGGCCGCCGCCGCATCGCGCACCGCCGCCAGCACGCGGCAATTGACGCGCAAGCGTGCGGCATCGACCACGAAGGCGGGGCTGTCGACACGCGACAGTTCGAAATGGGCGAAGGCGCCCGGATCACCGGCCTTGGTCTGCATCAGCCGAGCGGGCTCTTGAAGATCATGAATGCGCCTCCTGCAATGAGTGCGAAACCGAGAAGCTGGCTGGGCCCCGGCGTCTGGCCGAACAGCGCCCATGCCACCAGCACGAAGGCCGCGAGAGATAGGACCTCCTGCACGGTCTTCAACTCGGCCAGAGAATAATGCGCGATGCCGATGCGGTTGGCAGGCACGGCGAGAGTGTATTCGACAAGCGCGATGCCCCACGCAAGCCCGATCGCGGCGAGCATGCCCAAGGAGGGCTGCTTCAGGTGGTAATACCACGACATGTTCATGACGATGCTCGAAAGGGCAAGCAGCAGGATCGGCCAAAGGGCGGCGAGGCTGGTCATGGTCTGGCCTTGTCCGGCAGCGTCACGCGCACCACCCGCCCGCCCGCGACATCGGTGACGTAGATGTGCCCGTCCCCCCCCAGCGCAAGGTCATGGCCTAGGCTTGCGTCCTTGCCCGGCAGGCCGATGTCGTAGGCCGCCGTGATCGTGCCATCGGCGGCGTAGACACGCAGGACCGCGCCCTTGCGGTCGGCTGCGTCGCGCCCTTCGATTGCCAGGAGACGCCCTCCTGCGAGCGGCTTGAGGCCGTAGGTGTGGTTCCCCGAAGGCGAGGCCCATGTGGCAAGAAGCTTGCCGGCATGATCGAAGACCTGGATTCGGGCATTTTCGCGGTCGGCGACATAGATGCGGGTCTCGTCCACTGCGACCGCATGAGCGACGGAGAAATCGCCAAAGTCGCGGATGAAGTCGCCCTCCGATGAGAATTCGGCGATGCGGGTGTTGACGTAGCCATCGGCGACGAGGACCCGGCCAGGCAGAAAGGCGATGTCGGCCGGACGACCGAAGTGGCGCGCGTCCTGCCGCGTCACGGCCCGTTCGCCGAGAGTGAGTTCGAGCGCCCCCTCCGGCGAGAAGCGCATCACCTGTTCCCGGCCGACATCGGTGATCCAGACCTTGCCATCCGGCGCAATCGAGATCCCGTGGGGCATGATGAACAGCCCCGCCCCCCACTGGGCAAGCAAGGTGCCGTCGGGCGAGAACTTGAAAATGGTGGGCTCGGCGATTGGGTCGGCGGGGAATGGCTCCTCCCACACGCGGCCTGCGCGGTGAAGCACCCAGACGTTGCCCGCCGCGTCCACATCAACTCCGCTGACCTCACCGAACTTGGCGCCTGCCGGAATGGCGGGCCAGCCGGTATCGACCGCGAGCGGCGGCACCTCCTCGCGCGGTGGGGGCGCAGCGTCACAGGCAGCAAGCGCCAGAAAGGCGAACCCCGCCCCCCAACGTCGCATCAGAACTCCACCGGCCCGGCCATTTCCTCGACCGTCCAGGGCAGCCCGTGCTGGTTGAGCATGTCCATGAAGGGATCGGGGTCCATCTGCTCGATGTTGAACACGCCTTCGCCCTGCCATTTACCCTTCACCATCATCGCCGCGCCGATCATCGCGGGAACGCCCGTGGTGTAGCTGACCGCCTGGTTGCCGGTTTCCTCGTAGGCGGCTTCGTGGCTGCAGATGTTCTTGATGTAGAACGTCTTCTCGCCCGAGCCGTCCAGCGCCTCGCCGGTCGCGATCACGCCGATATTGGTGTTGCCCTTGGTGGTCTCGCCCAGCGTTTCGGGCTTGGGCAGCACGGCTGCGAGGAATTGCAGCGGGATGATGTCCTTACCCTGATATCGGACCGGCTCAATGCTCGTCATCCCGACATTTTGGAGCACGGTCAGGTGGGTGATGTACTGATCGCCAAAGGTCATCCAGAACCGCGCGCGCTCGAGTTCGGGGACGAACTTGGCAAGGCTTTCCAGCTCCTCGTGATACATCAGGTACATGTTCTTCGGGCCGACCGCCTCGAAGTCGAAGGCTTGCCTTTTCGACATGGCGGGGGTCTCCACCCACTCGCCGTTCTCCCAGTGCCGCGCAGGGGCGGTCACTTCGCGGATGTTGATTTCCGGATTGAAGTTGGTCGCGAAATGCTGGCCATGGTCGCCGCCGTTGCAGTCCAGAATGTCAAGCTGGCGGATGGTCTTCAGCTTGTGCTTCTTGAGCCACATGGTGAAGACCGAGGTGACGCCCGGATCGAAGCCCGAACCCAGCAGCGCCATGAGCCCTGCGTCCTTGTAGCGCTCCTGATAGGCCCACTGCCACTTGTACTCGAACTTCGCCTCGTCCTTGGGCTCGTAGTTCGCGGTGTCGAGGTAGTCGACGCCCGCTTCGAGGCACGCGTCCATGATCGGCAGATCCTGATACGGCAGCGCGAGGTTGACGACGAGACCCGCGCCCGTGTTGCGGATCAGGTTCACCATCGCCGGGACTTCCTCGGCGTCGATTTCATAGGTGGCGATGTCGCGCCCGCAGCGCTCCTTCACCGAAGCAGCAATCGCATCGCACTTGGACTTGGTGCGGCTCGCGAGATGGATTTCGGGGAAGATGTCGGGGTTGAAGGCCATCTTGTGGACGCACACCGAGCTCACACCGCCCGCACCGATGACGAGGACGGTGCTGGATTTTGCTGCCGACATGTTAGGAACCTTTCGTGAGAGCGTGCGAATCTTGCGCCTGCCTCTAGTCCAACGCAGCCGAGGGGACAAATGATCCGGTCCTTTGTCAGAATGCCAACCCAGGAAGGCGTGCGTGCAGCGGCCGAGGCTGTTGCCGCCATTCTCCCGCCCACGCCGCTGCTGCCGGTGGAAGTCGCCGGCGTGCGTGCATGGGTGAAAGCCGAGACGCTCCAGCCCATCGGCTCGTTCAAGATCAGGGGCGCCTGGTGGCGGCTGTCGAGCCTCTCGCCGGAAGAACGCGCTGGCGGCGTGGTCGCGGTGTCATCGGGCAATCATGCGCAGGGCGTTGCCTGGGCGGCGCGCCGGCTCGACATCCGGGCGACCATCGTCATGCCGCATGACGCCCCTGCGGTGAAGCTGGCGAATACGAAGGCTCTCGGGGCTCAGGTGGTGCTCTATCGACGTCCGGGCGAGGACCGCGATGCGGTTGCAGCGAAGCTGATCGCGGACAACGGGGGCACGCTTGTCCATGCCTTCGGTGATCCGTGGGTGGTCGAGGGACAGGGTTCCGCCGCGATCGAAATTGCAGCGCAACTCGGCCGTGCGCCTTCGCGCATCCTTGCCTGCTGCGGCGGCGGAGGGCTGGCCGCGGGGCTTGCGCTTGGCGCACCGGAAAGCGCGATCCACCCGGTTGAGCCAAGGGGCTGGGACATGGTCGGCCAATCGCTCGCCGCCGGAACCATCGTCCCCGCCGCGCCCGATGCTCCCAAGACCATCTGCGACGCGCTCCAGCCGCTCGCGACCAAGGCGATCAACCTCGCCGTCCTGCAAGGCCGCTCGCAGCCAGGAGTGGCTGTGACCGACGACGAAGTGCGCGCCGCCCAGCGGTTTGCTTTTGCGAATCTTCGCCTCGTGGTCGAACCCGGCGGCGCTGCGGCGCTGGCGGCGGCCTTGTCGGGCAAGGTGCCTGTGGACGAGGGGACCGTGATCATGCTCACCGGCGGCAATGCCGATCCCGCAGCCTTCGCGGCGACCATCGCGGGCACCGAATAGATCTGTGGAAACCGTCACATTGACGAAACGCTTGGGCAATACGACAACCGCTTGACGCAACGTAGGAGCCCCGAACCCTCCATGGCAACACAGGCAAAGCGGATCATCGAAGACGCGGTGATCCGCAAGGACGCGAAGGTCGGCGACAAACTGCTCGACAAGGCATTCGCGCTTGCATTCAAGGGGTTGGTCTACGCTCAGATCTGGGAAGATCCGGTGGTCGACATGGAGGGCCTCGCGATCCAGCCCGATGCCCGCGTAATGTGCATCGCCAGCGGATCGTGCAATGCGCTCTCCTACCTCACGGCAGCACCCGCAAGCGTGACCGCAGTAGACCTCAACCGCGCCCATGTCGCGCTGGGGCGGCTTAAGATCGCCGCAATCCGCCACCTGCCCAACTACGAGCGGTTCCACCGCTTCTTCGCCCATGCCGATCACAAGGAGAACGCCGAGGTCTACAAGACCATGATCGCGCCGCACCTCGATGCGGAAAGCCGCGCCTATTGGGAAAAGCGCGATATCCGCGGCCGCAGGCGCATCTCGTACTTCACAAAGGGCATTTACCGGCAAGGTTTATTGGGCAACTTCATCGGTTTGGCGCACGTCTTTGCCAAGCTTTACAAGATCGATCTCGGCAAGCTGCTGGAAGCCCAGACGCTTGAGGAACAGCGCGCCGTGTTCGAGCGGGAACTCGCACCGGTGTTCGAGAAGCGCTTCATCCGCTGGCTGACCGACCAGCCCGCCTCGCTGTTCGGCCTCGGCATTCCGCCCGCACAGTTCGAGCATCTGGCAGGTGATGAGCGCATGGCAGAGGTGCTGCGCCGCCGGCTCGAAAAGCTCGCCTGCGACTTCGAAGTCAAGGATAACTACTTCGCGTGGCAGGCTTTTGGGCGCGGCTACAACCGATCGGAAGGCGCCGCCCTGCCCCCCTATCTCCAGCGCGCCAATTGGGAGGCGATGAAGGAGCGGATCGACCGGCTCGACGTCACCCGCGCCAACATGGTCGACTGGATCGGCTCCCGTGAGGCGGCAAGCATGGACCGCTTCGTGCTGCTCGACGCGCAGGATTGGATGAACAATCAACAGCTTGACGGCCTGTGGACCCGCATCACCCGCGCGAGCCGGCCCGGTGCCCGGGTGCTGTTCCGCACCGCCGCCGAACCGAGCCTGCTGCCCGGCCGCCTTGATGAGACGATCTTGAGCAAGTGGCGCTATCTCGATGAAATTTCTCACGATCTCACCCGCCGCGACCGTTCGTCGATCTACGGCGGCGTCCATGTCTACGAGCTGGCGTGATGGCGGCCTCCGGTCACGCGGCGCTGATGGACGAGGTCTATCGCGGACAGCGGCATATCTATGATTTCACGCGCAAATACTATCTGTTCGGACGTGACACCCTGATCGCTGGCCTCGCCGCGCGGTCGGGCATGCGGGTGCTGGAGGTGGCCTGCGGGACAGGGCGCAACCTTGCCAAGATCGGCAAGGCATGGCCCGGCCTTCGCGTCTATGGTCTTGATATTTCATCAGAAATGCTCAAGAGTGCACGCGCCGCCTTGGGCGCGGAAGCACGGCTGGCCGAGGGCGATGCCTGCTCATTCGATCCGCAAACCCTGCTCGGTGAGGCCGCCTTCGAGCGGATCGTGCTATCCTATTCGCTCTCGATGATCCCCGACTGGCAGGCCGCGCTCGATCATGCCGCAGCACAGCTCGCCCCCGACGGAAGCCTGCATGTCGTTGATTTTGGTGATCTTTCTGGTCTTCCAAGCCTCTTCCAGCGGATCCTCCGAGCATGGCTTGCCAAGTTCCACGTGGAACCGCGTACCGCCCTCCCCGCCGCTGCCGCCCGCATCGCCGCCGCGCGCGGGCTGACGCTCAGGAGCCGCCGCGGTCCGCTTGGCTATTACCAGTTGCACGTGCTGCAGGCCTGATCCGGGCGCACATGCGCGCGCTGCCGGGGGTCTGGCAGGGGTCTGAGGGGGGGTCTGCGGCGAGCTAAGGGGGGTCTGGCAGGGGTCTGTCGCCCATCTGCCGACAGGCGGGCCCGGCACCACCCCATCGGCCGCGAGGCTTGCCCGTTACTCCCCCCTTTCCGCATCCACACGCCACACCCGGAAGGCGCGCACCCGCATCGTCCCGCTCCCACCTTCATAGACCCCGTCGTGCTTCACTGCGACGTTCATCAGCGGGAACCAGCGGGTCCCCGCGAAGGGGTTGACCGCCTGATAGACCTCCACCCCGTCGACGAACCACGTGACGAGATCGGGCGCGATGTCGACGGCGAAGCGGTGGTAGCCTTCCGCAAACCCGCCGAGGCCGTAGAAGCGCCCTGCGTCGATCCGCATCGGCACGGTGAAGCCGCGCTTGCCCGCCGCACCGCCGTGGAGGTTGGCGCTGATGTCGCGCGCAAAACGCCATTCGGGCGAATCCCCGAAGCCTTCGTAGACATCGATCTCGGGCGGCCAGCCGCCGCCGACCGGGAGCAGCCATAGCGCAGGCCAGGCTCCGCGGCGGTCCGGCATCTGCGCCTCCCATTCGTATTGCCCGTAGGCGATCTGCACCTCGGGCATCCGCTCGCCTGTCAGCACCGCCGCGCCGTGGTGCCAATCGGCCCCCTCGTGCCGGATGGGCGCGCCGAGTTGCTGGCTGCGCAGCACCAGCACGCCCCCCTCCACCGCGATCGGGGGCTGGGGCACTCCCGGGTGCTGATCGGGATCGAGATAGAGCCCGGTCTCGGCATTGCCGGGCTGCGTGCGGCCGTGGGGCAGGCGCGTGGCGTAGACACCGGGCCCGCCGCCGTCGCTCCACCGCAGCCGCGCGGGATCGAGCCGATAGGCCGGCGCTCCGGCAGGGGCGAAGCGGCGGGGGGCGCGGAAGCCCTCGACCTTGGGCGCACTCGCAGGCGCGCCCGCGACGCCGCGCACCGTGCCGACCGCGCCTGCCACCCGTGCGCCGTCGACCCCTTCGGGAAAATGGAGCTCGAACTGCGCGCCCTTGGGCACGCCCTTCAGCGGCACCCGCACCGTGCGCGTGAGCGGATCGCCGGGGCGGAACACCACCGCCGTATCGACCCGCGAGAAATGCCGCCCCTCGATCGCCGCCGTCCCCGGAAAGCGCCCGTTGCGGGTCTGCACCCGGGCATGAACCGTGTTGGGCGTCGGCCGGTCGAGCGTGATCGGCACGTGCACCTCGCGCGCCTCGGGCGCCACCGCGATATCGCCGATGCTCACCCGCGCGCGCTGCGGAAAGGCGGTGCCGCGCGCGAAATCGAAGGCGGCAAGACTTGCCCCGCGCCCGGCGCGTTCATCCGCAGCCACAGCGGCACCCGGCGCGCTCTCGCTCGCCCCGCAGGCGACAAGCCACAGGCCGAGCAGCAGCGCCCGCGCAGGCGAACGCAGGGCCTCGCGCCTCACCACCGGGCGCCAGCCGCCCATCGGATACATCCAGCGGTCATCGAGAAACCCCGAGTTGAAAGGATCGAACGTCGGCAGGCAATAGGGGCGTGGAGGGCGAATAGAATAACGTGCGTTACCCGACTGGGCGGACGGCCGGGCAGTGCACCGCTGCGCGGCTTTATCGCGCGGTTCGGCGAGCCGGGCGTTTCTAATCCATGTGGGTGCAGGCAAACGCGCCGGGGGCAAGGCCTGTGTCAAACAGGAGGGACCCATGCACTGCGCCGTCACCGTCACCGGCCTTGCCCGGATCGGCATCGTCTCGCTGCTTCTTGCAGGCACCGCCGCGCGCGCGCAGGTCGCGCCGATCCCCACCCCGAGCGAACGCCGGGCCGCCGAATACGAGCCGGTCGGCGGGCGCATCGGCAGTTTTTTCCTCTATCCCAGCCTTGAGGCGCGCATCGAGTATGACGACAACATCCTCGCCCTTCCCGACGAAGGCGAAGGCGATGTCGAACTGACGGTACGCGGCGCGGTGCGGCTCGAGAGCCGCTGGCAGCGCCACAGCCTCGAGGCCGACGCCTACATCCAGCAGAACTTCCACGGCCGCTTCACCACCGAAGACGTGATGGAGGGCGGCGGGCGGGTGCAAGGTCGGCTCGACATCAGCCGCGACACGTCTGCGCGCCTTGTCGCCTCATTGGATGCGCTGGCCGAGGACCGGGCCAACATCACCAGCCAGGCCGAGGCCCGCCGCCCCACCCGGTTCCGCCGCGCCGACACGCTGTTCTCGCTGGCGCACGCGATGGGCCGGCTCCAGCTGATCGGCGATGCGCAGATGGTGGTGCTCGATTTCGACGATGCGACAACGCCCGGTGGCGGCGTGCTCGATCAGGACTTCCGGGATTCGACCTATCTGCGCGGCTCGCTGACGGCGCTGCTCGAAGTCTCGCCGCGCGTTTCGGGCCTGCTGCGCGGGCAGGTCGACCGGCTGAGCTTCACCGGCAATCCGGCCGAGCCCGACCCCTTTGACCGCGACACCACCGGCTACGCGCTGGAAGCGGGCGCGCGGCTGGAGTTGACCAATCTCCTGTTCGGTGAACTTCGCGCCGGCGTGCTCCACCGCGACGTCGACGATCCGACCGCGCAGGGCCTGACCGGCGTCTCCTTCGGGGCGAACCTCAGCTGGGCAGTGTCCCCGCTCACCACGCTGCGCCTGTTTGCCGACCGGCAGGTCGAGGAAGGCGGCTCGCAGCTGGTCAGCGGCAACGTGCGCTCGCAGGTGCGGATCGAGGCCGAGCACGAATTGCTGCGCAACCTCGTGCTTCAGGCGCGCGCCGGTTTCGCCCGGATCGAGACCATCGGCCAGATCGAGACCGACGCCGAGGAATACAACCTGATGGTGGGCGCCACATGGAAGCTCGACCGCAATTTCCGCGTGTTCGCGCGCGCCGACCGCTTCGAACGCTTTGCCGACAACAGCTTCTTCCGCGAGTTCGCCCGCAATCGGGTGATGGCGGGCGTGCGGATGGAGTTCTGAACCGCCGCCCGCTGCGCCGGACCCGTCAGTCGACGTAGTAGCCCGCAAACTTGTCCTGATAGGAATAGACGTCCTGCTGTCCGGTGCTGCCGTACTGGCGCACGTCCACGCGGGTCAGCGCCATACCCACCACCGCGGCATCGGCGGCAAGCAGCAGGTCGGCGGCGGTCTCGGCCGCCTTGATCGAGGTGTCGCGCCAGCGCGCCAGCATCAGCGTGGCTTCCACCCCGGCCGCGATCAGCCGGGTTTCGGCAACGCCCAGCACCGGGGCGGTGTCGATCACTGTCACCTCGAACTGCATCGCGAGTTCGGCGAGCATCTCGGTGAGCGGCACGGTGGTGAACAGTTCCCGGCCGCGGCGTTCCGGCTCTCGCGAGCCGAGGATGGTGAGGCCCGTTTCCTCCTCCTCCATCAGGGCAAGGGCGAGCGGGGTTTCGCGCCGCAGATATTGGCCGAAGCCGTCCCAGCCTTCGGGCAGCAGCGTCTCGCTCACCGCGCGGCGGCGCGAATCGCAGTCGACCAGCACCGTGCGCACCCCCGAATCCGCGAGCATCCGCGCCAGGCAGATCGCGGTGGTCGACTTGCCTTCGTGCGGGATCGCGGAGGTGACGACAATGCTGCGCGGCATGCCGCCCGGCTGGAGGATGATCGCATTCTTGAGCGCGCGCACCGCTTCGGTGAACTTCGACTGCGGATGGCCGAGGAGATAGTCCTCCGGGGCCTGCATCCGCGGGCGTTCCCGGATCGTGCTGGCAAGCTCGGGGATCGCGCCGAGATAGGCAAGGCCAAGCCGCTTCTCGACATCGGCGCGGGTGCGGATGCGGGCGTCGAAATACTCGGCCGCGGCAATCGCGGCGAGGCCGAGGATCAGCGCCAGCGTCAGCCCGCCGACCGCCGCCAGCGGATAGCTGGGCGAGGAGGGCAGCACCGGCACCCGGGCGAATGTCTCGATCGAAGCGTCGGGGCGGATCAGCCCGGCCTGCGCCTCGACATCCTGCGCGCGGGCAAGGAAGGTGTCGTAGATCTGCCGCGCGGCCTTGGCATCGCGTTCGAGCTGCAGAAAGCCTGCCTGCGCCGAACTGTTGGCGACCAGCGCGCCGCGCGCACGGCTCTGGCTCGCCTCGAGCGAAGCGACCCGCGAGCGCGCCGCCTCGACGTCGCTTTCCAGCGATGACATGACCCGGTTGATCTGCTGCTGAATCTGGCTGCGGATGTCGACCAGTTCGCCGCGCGCCCGGCGCAGTTCAGGGTGCTCGTCGCCGAAGCGGTTTTCCATCCGGGCGACCTCGCCCGTCAGTTCGGCCTCGCGGGCGCGCAGCTGGGCGACGGTGCCCGATTGCAGCGCCGCCGGGACTTCCGCCCCGCCCCCTCCCTGCCCGATCCGTGTGCGCGCCGCGGCAAGCTGGCCCTGCTTTTCGGCAAGGGCAGCGCGGGCGGCGGAAATCTCCTGATTGAGCACCGAGACTTCCTGTTCGGCCATGGTCGCGCCCTCGGCGCTCATCAGGCCGTTCCTGATCATGTAGTTCTGGAGCGCGGCATCGGCCTCGGCGGCGTTGCGGCGCAATTCGACCAGCCGGGTCTGGAGAAATTCCTGCGCGTTCTCCGAGGTGCCCGACTTCATCTCCTGCTGCTGGGCGAGGTACTGGCGCGCATATTCATTGGCGAGCGCAGCGGCGAGTTCAGGGCTTTCGGCGCGTGCGGTGATATCGATGAGATAGGTGAGACCGGAGCGGCGGATGTCCATGCGCGCCAGCACCGCGCCCGCCAGCGGGTGGGTGCCCGGCGCATCGCCTGCTGCCGGCGGTTCGGGCTTCACGTCGGCGAACTGCTCCCACGTCTCCAGCTTGAGCGCATCGGCCACGCGCCCGGCAAGGCGGCGCGAGGAAAGGATCTCGACCTCGGTGTCGATCACGTTGGTGTCGCTCGCCATCTTCGGGGCGACGGGATCGCTGGTCAGCACCTCCGGCTGGCGGGGTTCGATCAGCACGCTGGCCGAGGCGGTGTAGATTTCGGGGCGGGTCAGGGTGTAGACGGCAACAAGGCCGAGCACCGCGCCAACCACGGCGAGGAACAGCCACATCCGGCGGCGGAACACCAGCCACAACAGGCCGGGATCGGGGAGGAAGGGTGCCGCCCCGCCGCTACCGCCGCTCCCGCCGCTTCCCGCACCTGAACCGCCGCCACCGCCGCCGTCGTTGCCATGGACCTCCTCGGCGCGCGGCGCGGTGCCCGGACCAGGCCGCAAGGGGCCCTGACCGGCGACATGGCTTTCGGGATTGTCGTGAACCAGGCGGTCTGCTCGCGTCGCCAAGGGCGTCTCCCACATAGGAACAGGCCGGCACAAGCGCCAGCCTCAGCCGCGCCGGGTTGCCTGTGCGCCGGCCTTCCCGCCATAACCTGCTTTGGCTTCACGCCCCCGCCTGCCCGCAGACCTGATCGAGGTCAGCAAAGCACTTGAATTTGTGCGCGCCGCACCTGCGCCACACGTGCCCGCGCACAGGCACAGGAGGTTTCCCGGCACGGCATGAGCATCGCCATCGCCTATCTTGTTCACGATCTCGGCGATGTCGCGGTCGCGCGCCGCATCGAGGCCCTGCAGGCTGGCGGTGCGCGGGTCTCGCTGGCGGGCTTCTACCGCCGCGCGGCACCAGCGCGGGTCGCGGGCGCAGCGGCGCGCGCGCTCGGGCGCAGCGAGGACGGACGCCTCGGCGCGCGCGCGCTTCTGGTGCTACGCACCCTGATCGCCCCCGGAGCCTTGCGCGCCGAGGTGGCAAGCGCCGATCTCGTCATCGCCCGCAATCTCGAAATGCTGCTGATCGCCGCGGTGCTGGCGCGGCGCGGGCAGCGGATCGTCTACGAATGTCTCGACATTCATCGCAGCCTGCTCGGCACCGGCATCCCGGCCCGCATGCTGCGCTTCATCGAGCGCCGCCTGCTCGCCCGCAGCGCGCTTACGATCGTCAGTTCCCCCGCCTTCGAGCGCGACTACTTCCGCGCCCGCCAGGGTTGGCATGGCCCCATCGCGCTGGTCGAAAACAAGGTCGCCGCGCTGCCCGACGACGTTCCTCAGGAACCTGCCGGGGGCGGGCCGTGGGTGATCGGCTGGTTGGGCATGCTGCGCTGCCGCCGCAGCCTGGCGATCCTCTCGACGCTGGCCGCGCGGTCGCAGGGCCGCGTGCGGGTGCTGATCGCGGGGCTTCCCTCGCCCGATGTCTTTCCCGATTTCCCCGCCGAGATCGCCCGCCTCGCACATGTCGAATACGCCGGGCCCTATCGCCCTGCCGATCTGCCGCGGCTCTACGGCCGGGTCCATTTCGCCTGGTGCATCGACTATTTCGAGGAAGGGCTGAACTCGCGCTGGCTGCTGCCGAACCGCCTCTATGAAAGCCTCGCCCACGGCGCGGTGCCGGTGGCGCTGGAGGCGGTGGAGACCGGGCGCTGGCTGGCTGCGCAAGGCGTCGGCCTGTCGCTTGAGCAAGGCGAGGATATCGCCCCCCTGATCGCCGCCATGACCCCGGCCCGCCATGCCGCGCTCGTCGCTGCCGCGCGCGCACTCCCGCGCGAGCGGATCGCCTTCTCGCCCGCCGATCACCGCCGCCTCGTGGCCCATCTGGAGACCATCGCCGCATGACCACGACCGTCCTCACCGTCATCCCCTGCCTCAACGAGGCAGCGCATATCGCCCCGCTGATCGCGGGACTGCTCGCCGATCCGGTCAACACCCGCATCGTCGTCGCCGACGGGGGCAGCACCGACGGCACCCGAGCGATCGTGAGAGGCATCGCCGCGGGCGAGCCGCGCGTCACCCTGCTCGACAATCCGGGCCGCATCCAGAGCGCCGGGATCAACCGGGCAGTGGCGCGCTTCGGGGCGGGAGCGACATGGCTGGCGCGGGTCGATGCCCATGCGCTCTACCCGCCCGAATATGTTTCGCGGCTGATCGCCACCGCCGAGGCAGAAGCGGCCGATGCCGTGGTGGTGCGGATGGAAACCCGCGCGCCTTCGGGCTTTGCCCGCGCGGTCGCGGCAGCGCAGAACTCGCGGCTCGGCACCGGCGGGGCGGCGCATCGCACGGCTGCTCCGGCAGGCCCGGTCGAACACGGGCACCACGCGCTGATGCGGATCGACCTGTTCATCGCGGCGGGCGGCTATTGCGAAACGATGCCCTGCAACGAGGATGCCGAGCTCGATCTCAGGCTGCTGGCAAGGGCCGCGCGCATCTGGTTCACGCCCGATCTGCCGGTGATCTATTTCCCGCGCGGCACGGCCAGCGCGCTGGCGCGGCAATATTGGCGCTATGGCGCAGGGCGCGCGACCACGGTGCGCCGTCATCGCCGCCGCTTGCGGCTGCGTCAGGCGGTGCCGCTGGCGGTGGCGCCGGCCTGCGCGCTGGCGCTCGCCGCGCCGCTGGTGCCCGCTCTCGCGCTACCGGCGGCAGGCTGGGCGCTGCTGTGCCAGGGCTGGGGCCTTGCCCTTGCCGTCCGCGCACGCCGCGCCGATGTCGCGCTTGCCGGGAGCGCGGCGATGATCATGCACCTCGCGTGGAGCGCGGGCTACTGGAAGCAGGAGATCGCCGCGCGCGCCTCGGGCGGCAGGAGCATCCCGGCCCCGGTGCTGCCCTTCGCCGCCTCCTGAAGCCAGGCGCGAAACCCCCGGTGCGTGGCCGAGGGCGCAAAGTGCGCCGTCACCGCCGCGCGCGCCGCGGTGGAAAGGCGTGTGCGCAAGGCAGGATCGCGTTGCAGATCGCGGATCGCGGCAGTGAATTGCGCGGCGCTCGTCGCCGTCATCACCGCGCTTCCGCAGGCTTGCTCGACGCCCTGCAGCGTGACCGGGCTCACCACCATCGGCTTGCCCCAGGCGAGCGCCTCGACCAGCTTGATCTTGAGCCCCGAACCGAACCGCAAGGGAGCAATGACGATCCCGGCGCGGGCGTAGAACGGCGCGAGGTGCGGCACGAGGCCGTGGAGCCGCACGCCTTCGGGCAGGCGGACGCCCGCGAAATCCGCCGCCACCGTGCCGACCACATCGAGCCGGGTTGCAGGCGCCGCGGCGATCACCTGCGGCCAGACCTCGGCGAGGAACCATGCAAGGCCATCGGAATTGGGCGCGGTGCGGCTGCCCACGAACAGGAGCCGGTGCGGATCGCCGGGCGCGGTCTGCGGGGCTTCGGGCGTGCGGGTGCCGGGGGCGAGAATTACCCGCGCTTCGGGCAGGGCACCGGCGACGAAGTCGGCTTCGTCCTGCTGGATCGCGATCACCGTTCCCGCGCGGCCGAGCAGCGCCACCTCCTCCTCGCGGGTCAGCGCCGCGACCGAATCCCGCTCCGCCCCCGCGCCCGATCCGGCGCGGCGGTGGAACAGGTCGTGCATGATGACGCCGCTGCGCGAACGCGGGGTGCCGAGCAGGGCGAAGGCCTCGGTCTGGAAGGCGTAGTCGGCAATCACCACGTCGCGCGGACCGGGCACGCGGGCGGACAGCCAGCGGCGGTCGGCAACGCTCCACGGCGCGGCGATGGCATAGGGGCGCGGCCGGTCGCGGGTCCATGCGCCGGTGAGCCCCATGCGCTGCGCTCCGGCGCGCAGCACGCCGATCATCGCGTCGCGCCACACCCCCGGATCGCGCGAGACGAACCAGCGCCCGATCCGCGCAACGCCGCGAATATGGTGTTCGCCGAACACCGCCATCTCGGGCCGTGCGCGGTAGAAGGGGATGCGGCCCATGACATCGGGCGTCGGCTGCCACAGCACTGGTTCGAGCCCCGCCGCGCGCACCGAGTTGGCAAGGTCGATGAGATAGGCCGACGAGCCGTTGGTCGCCCCGATCAGGCGCTGGCGACTGACGATGATCACGCGCGGCGATTTTGCCGAAGGGAGCGGCGCCCGGCTCATGCCGCAAGTCCCGAAGGCCGCACCGCCCGCCCGCGCCAGGCGAGTCCCGCATCGGCAAACCCGCTCGTCGGCAGCAGGCTGAGCAGACTGCCGCAGCTGTGCGCGTCGACGAGATGGTCGGCAAGCGGGTGCCGCGTCCCCGTCGCAGCGACGAAGCGCGCCCCGTCGCCGATGGCATGGGCCGCGGCATCGGCAAGCGCCTCCTCGGCGATCAAAACGAGTGCCGCCCCCTGCCCGGCCCGCGCGGCGGTGAGCGGATCGGCAAGCTCGGCCGCACGAAGCCGGCGAACTTCGCCGCCGCTCGCCTCGACCAGCGCGGCGGCAAGCGCGATGGGCGAGCCGGCGGCGGGCTCCCCGCAGAGCAGCACGTGTGGAGCAGCCCTGCCGGCTTCCGGCGCGGCGCTGTGCCGGCGCAAGGTGGCAGCGCGGCGCACCAGCCCTTCGCGCACACTCGCGGCGATGAGGCCAAGCGCGCGCGGTCGGCGCAGCAGCGGCACCAGCGCGCCGAGCGGCGCGCGCGCCTTGAGATGGGCGACCGCCTCGGTATGAGCCAGCACATCCTGAAGCGAGGCCAGCCGCGCGCGCCGCGCCGCGCCCAGCGCGGGGCTTCCTCCCCCGCTCTCCAGCCGGTTGCGCTCGGCCGCGATCAGGGCGTGGAGATCGGCCGGAGCCCAGCGAAACGAGGTCGATGCGGCGTGGCGGCGGTAATAATAGGTCGGCTCCGGGCGGAAGGCATATGTCAGCCCTGCTGCCAGCGCGCGCTCGACAAGGTCCCAGTCCTCGCCGATCCTGAGGCGCAGGTCATAGCCGATGCCGTGACGGCGCAGCGCCTCGAGCCGGAACAGCGGCTTCAGATAGCCGAGCTGCACCCCGGGCCGGTCGAACCGGCCGCTTTCGACGAAGTCTGCATGATCGATCATCCGCTCGCGGCGCCACGGCGGATCGGGGGCGAACAGGCTCGGCGCGATGTCGCTGCCGAAGGCGATCATGTTTGCCGCCGCAATATCCGCGCCGGTGCGCCGCGCCAGATCGAGCAGGCGTTCGGCGTGGCGCGGGTGGAGGATGTCGTCGCTGTCCACCACCGCCGCATGGGGCGCAGCCGCCGCGGCGATGCTGAGGTTGCGCACCGCGGCGAGCCCCTTGCCGTGCCCGCGCACCGCGATCACCCGCGGATCGGCGGTGGCATGGCTGCGGATGATGGCGGGCGTTGCATCGACAGAGCCATCATCGACCACCACGATCTCGATCCGCTGCAGCGTCTGGCGGCGGGCTGAAATCAGCGCGGCATCGATATGGGCTGCCGCATTGCGCGCCACCATCAGCAGCGAGACGAGCGGTTCGGTCGGGGGAGGCACAGGTCGAGCCATCGGCGCTTGGGTCTCTCCTGGAATGCGGGGCGAGGCGGCGTTGCGAGCCGATAGGCCGGTTCAGGCGCAGCGCGACCTTAACGAGGTTAGTTCGCCATGTGAGCACCGCGCCTAGACCAGCTCCGCAACCCCACAAGGCACCAGCAGAAGGCAGCGGCAGCATGGACGACGGGATCTGCGTGATCATCGCAGCGATGGATGCGCAAGACACGATCGGACGTGCGGTCGCTTCGGCCCTGGCACAGAGCGAAGTTCGCGAGGTGGTGGTGATCGACGATGCCTCGCGCGATCGGACCGCCGCTGCCGCGCGCAGTGCGGACGACGGCACGGGGCGGCTCGCTGTCCATCGCAGCCGCGTCAACCTCGGGCCCGCCGCCGCCCGCAATCTTGCACTGGCGCGCTCCTCGGCCCCGCTGGTGGCGGTGCTCGATGCCGATGATGCGTTCCTTCCGGGCCGCTTTGCCGCGCTCGCCGACCCGGGCGGTGATTGGGACATGTCCGCCGACAACATGATCTTCGTCGCGCCGAGCGAGGCGGCGGATTTCGCGGGGCTGTCGACCTTTGCGACCGGCGGCATTGCCGAACGCATGACCTTTGCGCGCTTCATTGCCGCCAACATCTCGCAAGCGGGCCGCCCGCGGGCGGAGCTGGGGTTCCTGAAGCCGGTGATGCGCCGCGCCTTTCTGGAACGCCACGACCTCGCTTACGATCCGCGAATGCGGCTGGGGGAGGACTTCGATCTCTACGCCCGGATGCTGCTCGCCGGGGCGCGCTTCCGGCTCCTGGCGGTGTGCGGTTATGTCGCGCTGGAGCGACCGGATTCCCTCAGCGCCCGGCATTCCGCCGCCGATCTCGCCGCACTTGTCGCGGCCGACGCGCGGATGCTCGCAGGCCCCTTGCGGGACGAGGACAGGTCGATCCTCGAAATCCACCACGCGCAATGCGCGCAGCGCTGGCACCACCGCCACTTCCTTGACGCCAAGCAGCGCGGCGGCCTGATGCGCGCGCTGATCGATCACCGCGACCGCCCACGCCTGCTGCTCGATGCAGGCCTTGGTGTCGCGCGTGACAAGCTGGCCCTGCTGCGTGCCCGCGCAGGCAAGGCCGCCGCGCCCGCGCCCGGCCGCCGCTTTCTCATCTCGCCCTGACGCGCCGCTCTGCTGCGCTGGAACCTGCGGCAGGCTGATAACCTGTGTGAGCGAACCGCGCGCGGCGATAGGCGAGTGTCCCGCTCGTCCGTCCATTCAGGAGACTGTCAGATCCCGCCCGCGACGATCCGCATACGCCCGGCCACGGGGACGAGCGAGCCCTTCGGGTTCGAGCGCCTGCCGGTGCCCGGTCTGGCAGCGACGATCATCGCCTTTCTCGCTGCTCCCGCGCTCGGCCCTGTCGCCACGCTGGTGCCGCTGGTGTGTCTTGCGGTGATCCTCGGCTCGCGCTGGCGCATTCTGCCGAGGCTGCTGCCGCGCTCAGCCGCTTTGCTGCTGCTCCCGCTTTTCGCGGCTGCCTCGATGCTGTGGTCGGACGTGCCGGACGTCTCGCTGCGATACGGTGTGCAGTTGCTGGTGACGGCGGTGATGGCGATTGCGCTCGGCCGCCTCCTGACCTTGCGCGAACTGGTGCTAGCAGTGTTCGTGGGGACCTCCCTCGCCTGCCTTGTCGGCCTTGCCACAGGCCGGGCGGGGATGTCCGAAAACGGCGCGGTGCTGATCGGCCTTGCCGGTTCCAAGAACCAGATGGGCTACATCGCCCTCATCTGGATGAGCGCGGCGCTGTGCGTGCTGGGATCGGGGGCCTATGCCATCAAGTGGCGCATCGCCGCTGCGGCGGCGCTGGTGCCGGCAGGCTTCCTGATCGTGCAGGGGGATTCGGCAACCGCACTGGTGACGGCGGCCGTGCTGGCGGGGCTGCTTGGCCTGATGGCGGTGGCTGCCTGTCTGGGACGCAGCGGGCGGCTGTTTGCACTGGTGGGCGCAGGGCTCCTCGCCCTTCCCGCGCTTGTCGCCCTGCCCGAACTGGAACGCCAGGCCGAAATCGTGCGCACCGACGTGCTCGAAAAGGACGCCCGCCTGACCGGGCGCACCCTGTTGTGGGAGGAGGCCGACCGGCTGATCGCACAGGCCCCGGTGATCGGCCACGGCTACAAGGCGATCTGGCTCGGCCCCAAGGGCAAGGGCCTGCTCGCCCGCAACGGGCAGACCGACGGGCGCGCCTTCCACTTCCACGATACTTTCCGCGAACTGACGGTCGATCTGGGCGCAGTGGGCCTGATCCTGTTCCTGCTGCCGCTCGGCTGGGTCGCCCTGCGCGCGGTGCCGCTGCTGATCGCTCAGGTCGACGCCCCGCGCGCCTTCGCCGTCGTCACGCTGGTGACGATCCTGCTGCGGGTCCGCACCGAGCTTGTGGTCGGCCCTTTCATGCTCGACACGGTGCTGGTCTGGAGCATTGCCGCCGCGCTGATGGCGCTGCCGATGGCCGCGCCCGCCTCACAGCCGAACCCCGCGCCGCTCCGCGCAGCAGCCGCCCCGCGGCGTCGCGGCGGCAGGCGCATGCATGCCCCTCGAACGCAAAGGAACTCCGCATGATGCAGCGTCTCCCCGCCCTCCTTGCCGCCCTCGCGCTGATGCTGCTCGCCGCCTGCGCCGGAACGAGCGACGTGCCGCGCGCGCGCCTGGTGGACGATGCGCGGGTCTACACCCTCGGGCCGGGCGACAAGCTGCGCATCACCGTCTATGGCGAAGAAACGCTGACCGGCGAATACGGCGTGACCGGAGCGGGCGATGTGTCCTTCCCGCTGATCGGCAACATCCCCGTCGCCGGGCGCAGCGTCGAGGATCTCCAGAGCGAGCTCACCACCCGGCTCGGCGCAGGCTACATCGCCGACCCGCGGGTCAGCGCCGAGATCATCAACTACCGCCCCTTCTACATCCTCGGCGAGGTGGCGCGCCCCGGGCAGTACGACTTTGCTGTGGGGCTGACCGTCGAGCAGGCGGTTGCGGCGGCGGGCGGCTTCACTTACCGGGCGAACAGCCGGAAGGTGTTCCTCAAGCGCGCCACCGACACGCGCGAGATGCTGGTTGATCTGAGGGAAACCCCTTCCTTCCCGGTGCGACCGGGGGACACCATCCGGGTGGGCGAACGGTTCTTCTAGGCGCCCTGCGCCGATGACAGGCGATTTTCCGGACATGCGCGTTCTGCTCTATGCCAATGTCGACGCGGCCGAGGCAGGCGGCGTGCAGGCGGTGATGCGCGGTCTGGCTGCCCGGCTCGCGGCGCAAGGCCACCGCGTTACCACCGGCTGGGCCGAGCGCAGCGCGCCTGCCGCCGCCAATGACGATGGCTGGGCGGAAGCCTTCCATGTGCGCCCCGGGCGCGGCCGGTGGTTGCACCTGCGGACCCTCGCGCGGCTTGCGCTGCGCCTCCTGCGCGATCGGCCGCAGGTGGTGAACATCCACTTCGCTTCGCCCTCAGCCCGGTACTTCAACGCGCTCGCCCCATGGTTCGGCTTCCGGGTGGCGGTGACCTGCCACGGCAGCGACGTGCTGCGCCCCCTCCCCCACGATGTGCCGCACCTCGGGCCGGTGATCGCGGGTGCGGACGCGGTGACGGTCGTCTCGGAAGACATCGCCGCCCGCCTCGCACAGGACGGCCTTGCCCCGGCGCGCGCGCCGACAGTGATCGCCAACGGGGTGGATACGGACTTCTGGCAGCCCCCGTCAACGAGGAGCCGTTCGGCAGCGAGCCCCCTCCCGCACCTCGTCGCGCTCGGGCGGCTGCAGGCGGTCAAGGGCTTCGACCTCCTGATCGAGGCCGCCGCCCACCTCGCCGCGCGGGGCACCCGGCTGAAGCTGACCATCATCGGCGAGGGATCGGAAGGCGATGCTCTCGCCGCACGCGCCACGCGGCTCGGGATCGGGCAGACCGTCACCTTCGCCGGGCGCCTCCGCCCGCCTGCGATCCGTGACCTGTTCCACCGCGCCGACCTGTTCGTCCTGCCCTCGCGCAGCGAAGGCATGCCGCTGGCCATGATGGAGGCGATGGCAAGCGGGCTGCCGGTGGTGGCGGCCGATGTCGGCGGCGTCGCGCGCACTGCGGGCGGGGCGGCGAAGCTGGTGCCGCCCGAAAGGCCGGAAGCGCTTGCAGAGGCGATCGACAGCCTCGTCGGTGACGAAAGCGAGCGGGAGCGCACGCATCTGCGCGAGCAAGCCCGCACACGCGCGCGCGCCTTCTCGGTCGACGCGGGCCACGCCGCCTATGCGGCGCTGCTCACCGATCTCGTCCGCAAGCGCCGCGCCTGATCGCCGATCCGGCCGCCCGCCGCCCCCAGCAGTGCCGCACTGCCGAACGCGCGGTGGCCCCATGACAGGAGGCGCACGGCATCGCCGACCCGGCCCGTGCCCGCAAGCTCGCGCACCCGCCAGGGTAGCTGGCAGGCCATCGCCCGGCGCAGCGCCAGCGGCAGGGCGAGGCCTGCAAGCCGCGCAGGATCGTGGCTGCCGTCCACAATCTCGCCGATCCCGTAACGCGCTCCCAGCAGATCAGCCGCGACGGCCAGCTCCCGCGCGCAAGGCTCCGCATCTCCGAGCAGCGCGGCATAGCGCGCAAAATGGCGTTCGGCGGGCGCGTGGAGCTTGCGCATGAACAGAATTACCGCGCGCTGCAGCACCGCGAGACGCTCGTCCTGCGCGCCGGGCGCGACGTTGGCGTAGGGACGGAAATCGGCGTCATCCCACCGCGCGTCGATCTCGGCGAAGATCGCACGCTCGGCGTCGATCCAGCCGGCCACCGTATCCTTGGCGACCACCGTGCCCCGTGCGGTGCGCCGGGCGGCCTCGTGCTTCCTCTGGTAAAGCGTGACGCCCCCGGCAAACACACCGGGCGCGGCCCGCGCGATGCGCAGGATCATCTCGTAATCCTGCCCGCGCGGCAGATCGGTGCGATAGGGCCCGGCCGCCTCCTGAACCGAGCGGCGCACCATCCAAGCCGGGTTGGGCAGGAAACAGCACACCATCAGCTGCACCAGCAGCCGCTTTGCGCCCGGCTGCGGCACAGGTTCGAGATCGGTACTGGCCGGCGCATCCTCGCCCCGTCCGGAAAATCGGGCGAACTGTCCCCATGAAAACCCCGCCGTCCCCTCAGCCTCAAGCGCGGCGACATGGGCGGCAAGCGCACCGGCAGGGAGCAGATCGTCATCGTCGAGCACCAGCAGATAGTCCCCGCGTGCCGCCGCGATGCCGCGGTTGAGGGCGGCTGATTTGCCAGCATTGGCCTGCCGCAGACAGGTCACGCAGCCGGAGAATTCCCGCACTACATCAAATGTGTGATCGCTCGACCCGTCATCGACCACGATGATCTCGGCCGGCGGCAGCGATTGCCCGAGCGCCGAGGCGATGCTTTCGCCGATCAGGTGCGCGCGGTTGTGGGTGGGCATGATGACCGAGACCCGCGCCCGGCTCTGCGCTCTGCCTGCGGGGGGCTGGTGCGGGATGTCGGCTTGCATGACCGCCACTTGGCCTTGGTCAGCACAAATGTCCCTAACCTGCTTAGTGGCCGGAACGTGTGCGAGCCGGTCTTTTCGCGCCCGCAGCATAGGTGGGCGCACCGCCGCAGGCCGAGTGCTGCGCCTACGCCGCCTTGCGAGGTCCAGCCCAGCCACGGGAGCGCCCATGACGACAACGCCAGTGCAGATGCCGATGCCGACCATCGCCGCTTCCGCTCCGCACGCCCTCACCCCCCGGTCGAACAAGCCGCGCGTGCTGTTCCTGCTCCAAGAATATCCGCAGATCAGCCAGACCTACATCAAGAACGAGATCGAGGCGCTGGAGGCGGATTACGAGATCGGCATTGTCACCCGCAAGGGTGCGGACATTCCCTTTGCCAACCATCGCCCGCACAGCTTTGCCAGCGAGATGGAGGAATTCGTCGCCGTCACCCGCGCCTTCAAGCCGGACCTGCTGCATACCCACTACCTCACCGAACTGCGCTTCATCGGTGAATTGTCGCGCATAACCGGCGTGCCCTTCACGGTGCGGACTCACTCGCTCGACACCATCGCCCTGCGGCGAAAGAACCTGAGAGGCCGGATCAGGCAGATACTGCGCCGCGAGCCGCCGCTGGAACGCGCGCCATGGTTCGCCGAGGGTCTCAAGGCGATGGACAGCGATCTGTGCCTCGGCGTGCTTGGCTACCCTTGCGCCCGGCCATGGATGCTGCGCGCAGGCGTGCGCGAGGCGAAGCTCATCGATTGCTTTCCGGTGGTGCGCTACGCCCATTTTCACGACCGCGGCGAAAATGGCGATGCGGTGATGAACACCGGCGTCGGCAGCGACATGCGCGCGATGACCGATTTCCTGCGCCTCTCGAAAAAGGTGCCCGGCCGCGAGTTCAACCTCTACGCGATGGGCTGCAAGACCGGCTGGCTCAAACAGCTGAACGAGACATTGGACGCAGGCGTCAACTTCGTCGACCCCATCGAGCCCGAGGACATGCCGGGCGAATACAAGAAGCACCGCTGGCTGGTCTACACCGGTGACTTCGCCAACCCCGCGGTTGGCTGGCCGATGGCGATCGCCGAGGCGCAGGCGGCAGGCGTGGGCGTGTGCATGCCCAACCTGCGCCCGGATCTTGCGCAATATGTCGGCGAGGGGGCCGGTATCCTCTACGATTCCATCGACGAACTGCCCGCGATCGTCTCGGCCCCCGTGCCCGAAGAGATGCGCGAACGCGGTTTCGAGCAGGCGAAGAAGTCCGATATCGAGCGCCACAAGCACCTGCTGACCGATCTGTGGGACGATGCGCTGTGCGGTCGCACGCCGGATTATGCCGCGATGGCGCAAGCCGCGCCGCCGCGCACGCTTGCAGCCGGTCTCGCGACCCCGGCATGATTGCCGCCGCCTGAGCCGCCGCCGGACATCCAACCGGCAATGCAAATGCCCATGCCCATGCCCCTCGCCGACCTTCGCCATTCCGTGCTCTGGCACCTCCGCCGCATGCCCGAACGCGCTGTCGAACGCGGTGTCGCCCCGGCGCTGCTCGGCTGGCGGTGGCGGGTGCGTGAGGGGCTCGACGCCTACCTCGCACGGACCGGGCGGCGCTCGGCGAAGACAGTGCTCGCCCCGGCCCGCACCGTCTTTGCCCCGCTCCCGCGCAACGTGCCTGCGCGCGAGAACCTGTCGGACGACGGCGCCTTGTGGGGCTATGCGATGCGCGACGTGCCCGAACGCCGCGTTGCCGAGACCTGCCTTGCCCGCATCCCCGAGGCGCGTCTGGTGTTCTTCCACACGCCCGACAAGCGCGATTTCTTCCCCGCACTTATCACCGCCGAGGGCACCTCGCTCGAGACCCGCGAGATCGCCCACCGCCCCGGCCACGCCCCGCAGGCCGCCGCCACGGAGCGCAGCGCGGCGGAGGTGCAGCGTTTCGCCGAGGCCACGTGGGTGCTGGAACGCGCCTATCACAACCATTCCCACTGGCTGACCGCACACCTGCCCAAGCTCCTCCTGCTGCGCGAGCGAAAGGCGCTGGGCAAGGTGCTGATGCCGCGCGTGATGACGGGGGTGATGGAAGAGAGCATGCGGCTGCTGGGGATCGACCCGGCGATGTTCCGGCGGTTCGATCCGGCCCGGCCGGTGGAGATCGAGGACCTCTCGCTGATGGTCTCCGACCGCTTCGACCCTGCGCACCTGCGCCGCGTGCGCAGCGCCTTCGCCGATCCGGCGCGCCACACGGCGGCAGTGTCGCGCAAGGTGTTCATCAGCCGCGAGAAGTCCAGGGGCCGGCGCATCACCAACGAAGCCGAATTGTGGCCGATGCTGGCGCGGCGCGGGTTCGAGAAGGTGTTCATGGAAGACCTCGGCTTCGCGCAGCAGGTCGCTCTAATGCAGCAGACCCGCGTGCTGCTCGCACCTCACGGTGCGGGGCTGACCAACATGCTGTTCTGCCCGGAAGCGGGGCATGTGGTGGAACTGGCCGATCCGGGCTTTCCCAATCCCAATTTCTACAACCTCGCGACCGGCATCGGCCTGCACTACTGGCTGCTCCACGCCGAGGCCGGCGCGGCCGCGCATCCGCTCGACCGCGATCTCACCGTCGATGTCGCCGCGGTGGAGGCGGTGCTGGAGGCAATCGGGTGAAGGTTTCGGTCATCATCCCCTGCCTCGATGCAGAGGCTTACCTCGGCGTCGCGATCCGCTCGATCCTCAACCAGACCCGTCCTGCGCATGAGATCATCGTCGCCGACAACGGCTCGGCCGACGCCAGTCGTGCCATCGCCGCCAGCTTCGGCGGGGCAGTGCGGCTGGTCGACGTGCCCGAACGTGGGGCTGCCCGGGCGCGGCTCGCGGGCCTCGCCCAAGCCTCAGGAGATGCGCTCCTGTTCTGCGATGCCGATGACCTGCTCGCCCCCGAGACGCTGGAGGCCCTGACGCAGGCGCTGGAGGCAGGTGAAGGCGATATCGCCTGCGCGCCGTGGTATCGCTTCGAGCAGGACGCGGGCGGCGCGTGGCACTGGGCCGCGCCTTCCTGTGCCCCGCGCCGGGCTGGCGAGGACGATCTCTCCGCGTGGCTGACCGGCTGGTACCACCCGCCGTGCAGCGTGTTGTGGAGCCGCGCCGCCTATGACCGCAGCGGCGGCTGGGACCCGGCGATCGGCGTCAACGACGATGGCGACGTGATGATGCGCGGGCTTGCCCGCGGCAACGTGCTGGCGCGCACGGCCACAGGCGCGGGGTTCTACCGGCGGCTGCCGAAAGGAGGCTCGCTCTCGGCGGCAGGGCGATCGCCGTCGGGGCTGGCCTCGCGGCTTGCCGTGCTCGGGAAGGTGATGGACGCGCTGGACGAGACTGGCCGACTTGCCGCCTATCGCGATCCGCTGGAACAGGCGCTCGCCGCGATCATCGCGGAAGTTCCCGAGGATGCACCCGAACACCTTGGTGCCGCCTGCGAAGCACTGGCGCTGCGGCTCGGCACCCCTCCCCGCCCGCTGTCCGGGCGCGCTGCACCGCCGCAGCCAAGCAAGTTTTCCGGCCCGGTCCCCGCAAAATCCGTCGCTCCCGCCCCACCCGCAGACCGGCCCCTGCGCGTCAGCGTGGTGATCCCCGCCTGGAACCGCGCCGCCACCATCGCCCGCGCCATCGGCAGTGCGCTGGCGCAGGACCCCTCGCCGCTGGAGGTGATAGTGGTCGATGACGGCTCGACTGACGCCACCCCCGAGGTGGTCGCCGCCATCGGCGACCCGCGCCTGAGCCTCATTACACAGGCCAACGGCGGGGTCGCCGCCGCGCGCAACCTCGGCATCGCCGAGGCGCGCGGCGAGCTTGTCGCCTTCCTCGATTCGGATGACGAATGGCTCCCCGGCAAGCTTGCCGCACAGCTCGCCGCCTTCCGCGCCGGCGGCCCGCGCCTCGGCCTCGTCTACACCGGCTTCGAGAGCGTCGCTGCAGACGGCACAGCGACCCGCCACGAAGCCCGCCATCGAGGCTGGATCTACCGCGATCTCCTTGCCCGCAACGTCGTCACCGGCTGCGGATCGACCGTGATGGTCTCCCGCGCCGCGCTTGATCTCGTCGGCGGGTTCGACACCGCACTTCCCGCCAACGAGGATTATGACTTGGTGCTGCGCATCGCGCGTTTCTTCGCCGCAGACTGCATCGCCGCCCCATTGGCGCGCTATCACGACCCGGGCGACGCGGCAGCGGGTTCGGGCGCGGTGCGGGTCTCGCGCCGGGCCGATGCCAATCGCGCCTCGCGCGCGGTGCTGCTGGCGCGCTACGGCGACGACATGCGCCGGACCGGGACCGCGCACCTGTTCTTCATCGCCAGCGCCGAACGCGAGCTTTACCTTGCCGGCGGAAACCCGATGGCGGCGGCGCGCGCGGCGGCGAAGGCGATCCTGAGCGCCCCCCGCCGTCCCTGGCCCTATCGCTGGGCCTTCACGCATTTCCTGCCGCGCCTCCTCGGCCGCCTGATGGATCGTCCCGCACCCGGCAGCGTCCGAACGTCGCGCACCTGAGGCGGCCGCCCGCAAAGCCAACGAAGGTTAAGGCGGCCGCTCTGCGCGCAGTGCAGGGCCGCGCACGAGCCCACAAGCGGCGACCCGCGTGCAAGGCAGGACCTCGCGCGCACCTGCCGCATTGCCAAGGAGCAGCGACCCGCCCATGCCTTCCGCCATCGCCACCATGCCCCGGATGCGCACCGCCGCGCGCGCGGTCTGCGCGGCGGCGGTTCTGGCGGTGCTCACGGTGCCGATGATCCCCGCCGACGATGGCCCCTCGGGCGGCGCGGCAGCAGACTTTCCACGCGCCGCTGCGCGTATGCTGGCAGCACTCGAGCTGCAGCCGCAACCCGCCGCCGGCGCAGGGCCCGCAGGCGACTTCGCGCTTGCCCCGGCTAGCCCCTTTGTCGCCAGCTACGGCGATGCCGCAAGCGCCCTGCGCGCCGAGACCTGCCTGACCGAAGCGATCTATTACGAAGGCGCGCTCGAGCCCGAGGCCGGCCAGCGCGCGATCGCCCAGGTGGTGCTCAACCGGGTGCGCCACCCTGCCTACCCGGACAATGTCTGCGGCGTCGTCTTTCAGGGGCAGGAGCGCACCACCGGCTGCCAGTTCACCTTCACCTGCGACGGTTCGCGCGCCCGCCCGCCGGTGCCGAGCCTGTGGGCGCGTGCCAACCGGGTCGCCAAGGCGGCACTCGGCGGCGCGGTCGCGGCCGAGGTCGGTCTGGCGACCCACTACCATGCCGATTATGTCGCACCCTACTGGAGCGCCTCGCTCAACCCTTCGGGGCAGATCGGCCGCCATGTGTTCTACCGCTGGCGCGGGGGCAACGGCGAGCCGGGCGCCTTCACCACACGCTATTCGGGGCGCGAGCCACTGATCGCCGCATGGACCGCGCGCCCGGCCGCGCCGGATGGAGCACTGCCGGGGCGCGGGAGCGATCCCGCCGCATCTGGTGCAATCCTTCCCACGGCAGCGCCCGATGTCGCACAGCAAGCTGTCGTCGCTGCGGTGCCTAGTGTCGCACCAGCCCCCACACCCTTCCGGGCGCGCCCCCTGCCCATGGCCGGCAAGACGGCGGGCGCGCCGCAGTGAGGCTCGCCTCACGGCGGATGATGGCGTTTGCGGCGGCGACCGGCCTTGCCGCTGTCCCGCTTTCTCCTGCCGCCGCGCAGAGCGCCGGGGCCGAGGCGGTCGCCGGTTTCGAATCTGCAGGCGAGCTGCTGCGCAAGTGCCGCGAGAACTCGAGCTTCGCGAGGAACTACTGCTTTGCCTACCTCGCAGCCGTCGCCGATGCAGCGCGCGCCTACCGGGTGTGGACCGGCGGGGGCGAGCCCTGCCTGCCAGCCGGCCTCACCATGGGCCGCCTCGCCGACACCTTCTCCGCCTATCTTGTCGCTAATCCCTCGCAAACCGCGGCGCAGGCAGCATCGGTGATCGTCGCAAGCCTGCAGGAGAGCTTTCCCTGCGGGCCCCCGCCTCCGCCTCCGGCAGCGGTCGCTTCGCAGCCTCCCCCGGGCGTGCCGCCCGCCTCAGGAAAAGGCACGCCAGAGGCCGAAGATCCCGGCCCACAACAGCACGGGCAGCCCTAGCCAAAGCATCAGCCGCACGGGCCGCGGAAACTTGGTCTGGCTGCGCGAGCGGACCTTGCGGCGAGACCGACGGCGAATCCCGCCCCGATAACCGGCACCCGGCTCCGGGGCGGGATCCTGCGTCAAGCCTGTGTCGCTAACCATCTGCCAATCCCGACCATTTGTTCTTCATGCTTGCGCCGGAGCGTTGTGTGCCAGCCATTGCCGCCATACGTCGAAACACGTTGTTAACCTATCCTAGAGCCGCCCGCATCCGTGCAGACTAGGAACGGCGCAGGTCGGCAGGGGCCTTATCGCACATCTGACAGAACAACCGAACGCCAAAGCGTCTCGGACAGCCTGAAAGGTAGCAGGACCGTGTATATCGAACCGGGCAAAACCTTCCAGCTTCAGTCCTCCTCGCGGGGATCGGGAAGCTGGTCGCCAGGGGCGCTGTCGCGCTTGCTGGACATTCTCATCGCCTCGCTTGCCCTCATGTTCTTCCTCCCGCTGTTCGTCGTGATCGCGGTGGCCATCAAGATCGCCGATCCCGGTCCGGTCTTCTTCCGTCATCGCCGAATCGGCCTGGGAGGGCGCGCCTTCGGGTGCTGGAAGTTCCGCACGATGGTGGTCGATGCGGAAGCGCGGCTCGACAAGATCCTCCTCACCGATCCGGCAGCTGCGCGCGAATGGGCCGAGCACCAGAAGATCACCGACGATCCGCGCGTTACCCGCCTGGGCAATTTCCTGCGCCGCTCCAGCCTCGATGAGCTTCCCCAGTTCTTCAATGTGTTGATGGGCGAAATGAGCATCGTCGGACCGCGCCCGATCGTCGAGACCGAGGCTGCGCGCTATGGCCAGCACTTTGCGCTCTATTGCCGCGTGCGGCCGGGCATCACCGGCCTGTGGCAGATCTCGGGGCGCAGCGACATCCACTACTTCGAGCGCGTGCTGCTCGACGTTCGCTATGTCAGCAGCCGTTCGATGCTGCGCGATCTCAGGATCATCGTGCTGACCGTGCCAAGCGTGCTCGCCGCGCGCGGATCGAAGTAACGCCGCGGCCCTCTCCCGGCCGACCCGATCATCATCGCTGAAGGTTGGCTTCCGCCAACTGCGGAAGGCCTTTCCTTGCCAGAGATCCTGAGCCAGTCGCTGTTCACCGAGTTCTCGGCCCTGCTGATCCTGGCCGGTGTGATCGGCTTTGCCGGTCACCTGCTCAAGCAGCCGCTGGTGGTGAGCTACATTCTCGTCGGCATCATCGCCGGACCGGCGGTGCTGGGGATCGCGCAGTCCGAAGGCCCGCTGGAGCTGCTCTCCGACCTCGGCATCGCGGTGCTGCTGTTCCTTGTCGGACTGAAGCTCGACTACCGGCTGATCCGCTCGCTCGGGCTGGTGTCGCTGACCACGGGTCTCGGGCAGGTGCTGTTCACTTCGGGCTTCGGCTTCCTGATCGCCCTCGCGCTCGGGTTCGATACCGTGGCCAGCCTCTACATCGCCGTCGCCCTGACCTTTTCCAGCACGATCATCATCGTCAAGCTGCTCAGCGACAAGCGCGAACTCGATTCCCTCCATGGCAAGGTCGCGTTGGGATTCCTGATCGTGCAGGACATCGTGGTGGTGCTCTCGATGGTGGTGCTCTCGACCGTCGGCGTCGGCGCGGCGGCGGAGGGCGAGGGGCTGTCGGTGACGGGCGCGCTGACGGCGGGTGCGATCCTCGTTGCGGTGGTGATCCTCATCATCCGCTTCGCCGCCGACCCTGTCACGCGCCTGCTGGCCGAAAGTCAGGAACTGCTGATCCTGTTCTCGCTGGGGCTTGCGGCGCTGTTTGCGGCGCTGGGCGAATATCTGGGGCTGGGACTGGAAATCGGCGGGCTGCTGGCAGGCGCTGCCCTCGCCTCGACGCCTTACCGGGATTCGATCGCCTCGCGGCTTGCGACCTTGCGCGATTTCCTGCTGCTGTTTTTCTTCCTCGTGCTCGGCACCCAGCTCGAACTCGACGTGCTGGGCGCCAATATCGGCGCGGCGCTGATCTTCTCGGCCTTCGTGCTGATCGGCAATCCGCTGATCGTGCTCATCATCATGGGCCTGCTCGGCTATCGCCAGCGCACCGGTTTTCTTGCCGGGCTGACGGTGGCGCAAATCAGCGAGTTTTCGCTCATCTTCATCGGCATGGGCGTGACGCTCGGTCACGTCACCGAAAGCGAGCTGGGGCTGGTGACGCTGGTCGGCCTCATCACCATCGCCGCCTCCACCTACATGATCACCTATTCGCACAAGCTCTATCCGATCTTTGAGCCGTATCTCGGCCTGTTCGAGAAGGCTGACCCGAAGCAGGAGAAGCAGGAGGAGCGTGAGCGCGAGCGGGAGGATGAACCTGCCGAAGCGATCCTGTTCGGCCTTGGCGAACCGGGTGAGCGCATCGCCGAACAGCTCGGCGCGCGCGGCATCCGCTGGCTGGGCGTCGATCACGATCCCGCCACCGTCAAGGCATGGCAGGAGCGCGGGATCGAGGCAGTCTATGGCGATGTGTCCGATCCGGAATATCTCATCGGCTTGCCGTTGACTTCGGCGAAGTGGATCATCTCCACGCTGAAGGACCACGGCCCCAACCTCAACGAACCCGATCCCCGCCAGACCCTGCTGAAGGTGCTGGCCATGGAAGACTTTCAGGGCACGCTGGCGATGACCGCCTACGACAGGACCGAAGTCGCGCTGTTCGAGGAGGCCGGTGCGGACGTCATCCTGGATCCCTTCGGTGCCATCGCCGCAGACGTCGCGGACCGGATCGCGCAAGGCGTCGCAGAGCGCAGGGCCGAAGAGGAAGAAGGCGAAGGCGAAAGCCGCGCCGCGCTGCCGGCCTGATCGAAACCTGCGTCCCTACGCCTATCTGGAGGAGCCTGCACTTTTGACGGGCCATTCGCCGCGTTTGCGGCTAAGGGGGCGCACCGCAAGCGGGCGCGATTGCCGCAGAACCGCCGTACACCCCAGCACCGCGTCCGCCCCTGCGCCCCTCAAGCGCGCCCTGCGCACCGTTCCAGACGAGTTTCCCTCCCCATGACCTTCCCTGCCCTTCCCGCCACGCTCGAGGCCGCCCTTGCGACTCGCGGCTATGCCGATGCTACCCCCGTCCAAGCCGAAGTCCTGCGCCCCGATGCCGCAGGACGCGACCTGGTCGTCTCGGCCCAGACCGGTTCGGGCAAGACGGTTGCCTTCGGGCTTGCGATAGCGCCCGAAGTGCTCGGCCCCGACGGGCGGATCGGCTTCACGCCCGCCCCACGCGCACTCGTCGTCACCCCGACTCGCGAACTGGCCCTGCAGGTCAGCCGCGAACTCGAATGGCTCTATGGCAGCACCGGCGCGCGGGTCGCGACCTGTGTGGGCGGGATGAACCCTTCGGCCGAACGCAAGATGCTGGGCTCCGGCCCCGCAATCGTCGTCGGTACGCCGGGCCGGCTGCGCGACCATTTCGAGCGCGGCGCACTGGATCTCTCCGGACTTGCCGTGGCGGTGCTGGATGAGGCCGACGAAATGCTCGACATGGGCTTTCGCGAGGAGCTGGAGGCGCTGCTCGACGGAACCCCCGACAGCCGCCGCACGCTGCTGTTCTCGGCGACCATGCCGCGCCCGATCGAGGCGCTCGCCCGCCGCTATCAGACCGATGCGCTGCGCATCGCGACCATCGCCGAAGGCCGCGGCCACGGCGACATCGCCTATCAGGCCGTGACCGTCTCCCCGCCCGAGATCGAGAATGCTGTGGTCAATCTGCTGCGCTTTCACGAGGCCGAAACCGCAATCCTGTTCTGTGCCACGCGCGAGAAGGTGCGGCATCTCCACGCCACACTGCAGGAACGCGGCTTTGCGGTCGTTGCGCTGTCGGGTGAACACTCGCAGTCCGAACGCAATCAGGCGCTGCAAGCCCTGCGCGACGGGCGGGCGCGGGTGTGTGTCGCCACCGACGTCGCCGCGCGCGGGATCGACCTGCCGACGCTCAGCCTCGTCGTCCATGTCGAGCTGCCGCGCGATGCCGAAACGCTCCAGCACCGTTCGGGCCGCACCGGGCGCGCTGGGCGCAAGGGCGTTGCGGTGCTGATCGTCCCCTTCCCCGCCCGCCGCCGGGTCGAGGCGATGCTTGGCCGCGCGCAGATCACCGCGGAATGGCAGGACGTTCCCGACCGCGAGATGATCGCGCAGCGCGATCGCGAGCGCCTGCTCGGCAAGCTGCTCGCGCCGACCGAATTCGACGAAGCCGACCGCGATCTGGCCCGCCAGCTCCTCGCCGAACGCTCGCCCGAAGACATCGCCGCGATGCTCGTCCACGCCCACCGCGCGCGGATGCCCGAGCCCGAGGACATCCTCGCCCACTCGCGCGAGGCCGCCAAGGAGCGCCATCGCCCCGGTTTCGAGGATACGGTGTGGTTCCGCATGGAGATCGGCCGCAGCGAGGGCGCCGACCCGCGCTGGATCCTCCCGCTGATCTGCCGCCGCGGCCACGTGACCCGCGGCGAGATCGGCGCAATCCGCATCGGTCAGGCCGAGACTTACTTCCAGATTCCCCGCGCCCTTGCCGACAAGTATGCGGCCGCTGCCGCGCGCACCGCCGAGAGCGAGGAGGATGCGCTGCTGATCGAACGCTCCGACGCGGGGCCCCGCGAGGCGGCGCGCACCAATCGCCAGCGCCGGCCTTCGAGAAGCGCCGCCGACAACGCCTTCGTCAAGGCCAAGCCGCCCCAGCGCGGTTTCGCGAAGACCGGCGCCGGTCCGCGCCCGGCCGACCCTGGCGCAGCCCCCCGCAAGCCCGGCCACAAGCACAAGCGCAAATTCAAGCACAGCTGAACGAAGCGGACCGCAAAGGCTCTCGCCGGCTCGCGATCATGGGGCGAGAAGCCGGATATCGACCATCACCGTGGTCAAACCCGGCTATTTGCCTTCATAGGTCTCGACGATGCGGAGAAACGACTGGATCGCGATGATTTCCAGCTGTTCCATCCGCCCCTCGAACGGTTTCTGATACCCGGCGAACACCGTCAGACCCTCCATCGAGGCCGAAATGAACAGCGCCAGATCCTCGCGGGCCTGCGCATCCAGATCCGGACGCAGTTCGCTGATGATCTCCAGCAACGAGCGGCGCGCCCTGCTGTAGAGCTCCTGCACGCGTTCCAGCACGAAGGGTTCGTGATTGCCGAGCGCCCACAATTCGGGAAACACGTGGGTGGTCTTCTTGGTGCGGATATCTTCCAGGATCAGCCCGCATACTTCCGCCAGGCGCACTTGCGCAGGCTCGTCGGAAAACTCCAGGATCGCCTCGAACTCAACTTCATAAGCGCGGATAATGGCATCCAGCAGGGCCCGGATAAGCTCCTCCCGGGTGGCGAAATGGTAGCTGAGGTTGCCGATCTTCAGCCCGCAGACAGCCGCGATTCGGCGCATGGTCAAAGCGCTGTAGCCCTCCTCCACCAGCAGGTGCAGGGCAGATGTCAGAATCTGCTCACGTGTCTCGTGACCCTTGGAATAGCCCCCTTCGCGTGGCGGGAAGGCAAGATCGGCGATGGATATCGACTTGAATCTACGGGATTCCAGATTGGAAAACGGCATAAGTGCTCCGGATAACCGAAAGGCAGGATCGACGAATTTAGGACACTTGACAAGGTTTACCCTTCAATGAGAACAATCACCACGCGGTCACAGCCCGGCCGCGTGGGAGGGGGATGGATGATGCGCAGCGCGCCGCTTGCCTTTGCGGTACTGGTATTCGCCATGTCAGGCGCCGCGATCCGTGCACAGGAGCGCCCACCCCTGCCGGTCGAGGAATTGTCGCAGATCGAGACCCTGCCTGCCGACTATCCGAAAAGCTGGGTCCTGGTGCATGACTTTCACTTCAACTCGTTGGTCGATGGCCGGATCGCGATCGTCGATACCGCCAACCCCCAGCTGCCGCTGAAAGGTCTGGTGCGCGCGGCGCAGTTTGCCAACATGCTCTATGCGCCCGACAAGCGCGAGATCTACACCTCCGAGACCTTCTATTCGCGCCTGACCCGCGGCGAGCGCACCGATGCGATCACGATCTGGGACACGGCGAGCCTGCTGCCCAAGGGCGAGATCGTGCTGCCGGGGGGCAAGCGTCAGCAATCGGTGACCTATACCGGCACCTTCCAGCTGACCAATGACAACACCTGGGCGCTGGTGGCGAACTTCACCCCGGCGCAGTCGGTGACGGTGGTCGACCTTGCAGGGCGCAAGGTGCTGGGCGACATTGACCTGCCGGGCTGCACGCACGTCTACCCGACCGGCAGGCGCGGCTTTTCCAGCCTGTGTGCTGACGGATCGATGATGTCGCTGGTGTTGGCTGCGGATGGCACGGTCGCCTCTTCTCAGGTAATCGAGGGCGCGCATGACATCGACACCCAGCCGCTGTTCGGCATGCCGGCGATGGTCGGCAAGACGGCGTGGTTCGTGAGCTACACCGGACAACTGCGCGGCTATGACCTGTCGGGCGACATCGCCCGCCCGCTGCCCAAGCCTGCCCATGTCGGCACCGCTGGTGGCGGCGCGCCCGAGTGGCGCCCGGGCGGCTGGCAGGTGATCGCCAGCGATGCCGCCGGGCTGCTCTACGTTCTGATGAGTCCCAACGGGCGCGAAGGCAGTCACAAGGATGGCGGGACCGAGGTCTGGGTGGTGGACCCGGTCGCCGACAAACGCTTGCGGCGGATCGATGTGGGCGGCCTTGCCTCCTCGATAGAGGTCACCCGTGAGGCGACCCCGAGCCTGATCGTCGCCCGGCCCGACGGACAGATCGACGTCTTCTCGGCCAAGGACGGCACCTTGCTGCGCCAATTGGGGGCGTCCGCCGCCTTCAACCCCACCGTCATGACCGCGGTGCCGTAAGGTGGCGGCGCTCGCCCTGTTCCTTGTACTGGTGCTGCTGAGCGCAGCGGTGCACAAGATGATCGAGCGCGAACGGCTGGCGCTCGTAACCGCGCGGCTCATCGGCCTGCCCGTGCCGGTTGCAAGCCTTGTGCTGGTGCTTGCCGCAGTGCTCGAGGGTGTGGCGGCGCTGGCGATCCTCGTCCCCGCCACTGCGCCCGGAGGGCTGATCGGCGCGGCGCTGATCTGGACGCTCTACGCCGTCGCCCTGCTGCGCCGCCGCGGCGCAATGTTCGATTGCGGGTGCGATTTCGTCCGCCGCGAAAAGCCGGTGAACGCGGTGACGATCGCGCGCCCCGCGGTGCTCGCCGCGCTGGCGGTAGCCTGCACCTTCGCGCCGTCATCCGGCCTGACTGCCGAGACCCCTTTTGCCGCCGCAGCCCTGTTCGCCTTGTGGTTCGCCGCGTCCGAACTCGCAGCGCTTCCCGCCCTCGCACGGCCCCACAGGAGAGCATGACCATGATCCTCGCATCGCAAATTCTTCTCTGGGTCGCGGTCATCGTGCTCGGCGTTCTGATCGCGGCGTTGGCACGGCAGGTCGGGATCCTCCACGAACGTATCGCCCCGGCAGGCGCGCTGACCTTGCACCAGAGCGTCAACGTGGGTGACGTGCCAACCCCGCTCGAACTGCGCACCGCTGGCGGCGGCAGCATCACCATCGGCGGCAAGCGCGCCGCGCGCAGCCAGCTCGTGTTCTTCGCCGCGCCCGATTGCCCGATGTGCAAATCGCTGCTCCCGGTGCTGCGCACCTCTGCCCGTGCCGAGAGCGACTGGCTCGACGTCGTGATCGCGGGCGACGGGAACGAGGCACCCTATCGCCGGATGCTCTCGCAGCACGACATCGCCCATCTGCCGCTGGTGCTGTCCGAGGCCCTCGGCCGCAGCTTCGGCGTGTCCAAGCTGCCCTATGCCGTGCTGCTCGACGAGAGCGGCCGGGTTGCCTCGCTCGGCCTCGTCAACAGCCGCGAGCATCTTGAAAGCCTTTTCGAAGCCAAGGAGCGCGGAGTCGCATCCTTGCAGGATTTCCTCGCCCGTCGTGAAGGGAGCACACGCTGATGGCCGGTTTCGACACTTTCGCCGAAAACCTCTCCCGCCGGTTGGCGCGAGGCACGTCGCGGCGCTCGTCCCTGGCTTGGCTGGGGATGCTGGCGACCGGCGCGGCCGCGATCCCGGCATTGCCCGTGGCGCGCGCGGCGACGCCCCAGCACGGTGGCGGCACGGCGGGGCGCGCGCCGGTGACTTCGGGTTCGGATCAGGACCCCGGCGACCGCACCTCCTGCGATTATTGGCGATACTGCGCCATCGACGGCTTCCTGTGTTCGTGCTGCGGCGGCACGGTCAACACCTGTCCGCCGGGCACCGAGGTCAGCCCGATCACGTGGATCGGCACCTGTACCAACCCGGCCGACGGACGCGCCTATGTGATCAGCTACAATGACTGCTGCGGCGTATCGTCCTGCGGGCAATGCCTGTGCAACCGCAACGAGGGCGACCGCCCGCAGGTTCGGCCGCAGGCGAACAACGACTACAACTGGTGCCTCGGCACCGAAAGCAGCATCTACAATTGCTCGCTCGCCGTGATCGTCGGCGTGGCGACAGAGGATGCCGGGTGACAAGCGGGCGGCCCCTGCTGCTGCTATCGGCGACGGCGCTCTTGGCGCTCGCCGCGAGCGCCAGCGCAGGCGCGGGGGCTGAACCTGCGGTAATGGCAGGCGTCGCCAATCCCGGGCAGGCGCGGATCGATTACATTCTCAAGTGCCAGGGCTGCCACCAGCCCGAAGGGCGCGGCGACATTGCCCACACACCGCCGATCCAGGGCGAGGTCGCGCGCTTTCTCCAGGTGCCGGGCGGGCGTGAATTCCTCGTGCGCGTGCCGGGTGTTGCCAGCGTCGACCTTACCGATGCGCGCCTTGCCCAGTTGCTCAACTGGACGGTCCAGCACTTCGACCGAAGCAATGTGCCTGCCGACTTCCAGCCCTATTCGGCGGCAGAGATCTCGCAACTTCGTCGCCGCCCGCTCCGGCTGGAACGGGAGGCAACCAGGGCCAGCCTTGTCGCCGCCATCGGGAGGCGTGCGCAAGGCAATTGATCGCAAATTCAGGGGGTGATGACATGCGTAAGCCGGTTTTGAGGGCATTTTCCGTTCCCAGCATCGCCCTTGTGGCATGCCTTGCCAGCGCCGCTGCGGCGCAGGAGGCCGAGAGCGAGCAGGCGGGCGAGATTATCGTCACCGCCAACAAGCGGTCGGAGAACCTGCAGGACGTGCCAATCTCGGTCTCGGCCGTGGCAGGCGACGCGCTGGAGAAGGGCCGCACCACCCAGATCGACGAACTGGTGACCAAGGTGCCCAACCTCCAGCTGACCTCGACCGTGGGTGAGAACACGCCGATCTTCGCGCTGCGGGGCGTGTCGCTCAATGATTTCAGCCTCAACCAGTCCGGCCCCGTCGCGACCTATTATGACGAAGTCTACAAGGGCAACTTCGCGCTGCTGGGGATCGCGCTGTTCGATCTGGAACGGGTCGAGGTGCTGCGCGGGCCGCAGGGGACGCTTTACGGCAAGAACACTACCGGCGGCGCGGTGAACCTTATCAGCCGCACCGCCAAGCTGGGCGAGACCGAGGGGTATCTCAACCTCGGCTACGGCAATTTCGACCGGATCGACGTGAACGGCGCGATCAACACCCCGCTGGGCGAGAATGCGGCGCTGCGCGTGGCGGGCACCTTTGCCCGCGCCGACGGCTGGTTCCGCAACGTGCTGCCGGGCCAGCCGGATCTTGCCAGCGTGCGCGAATACGGCCTGCGCGGCGCGCTCTACTTCGAGCCGTCCGAGACGGTCGACATCACGCTGCGCGCCGCGACCAGCTACCAGAACCCGCGCAACTACGGCATCTTCGCCCAGCCCGAGGCGGTCAACCGCCCCGGACTGTCCGAGCGCGAGATCGCCGCCAACGAAACCTCGCGGCGCCGCGCGCGGACCTATTCGCTGGCGCTGACCGCCAATATCGACCTCAGCGATACTCTGGCGCTCACCAGCATCACGTCCTGGGACAAGGGCAGCCTCAACTTCATCGAGGACACCGACGGACAAGGGATCGCCCTCCTCGAAATCCCCTATTCCGCCCGCGCCAACCAGATCGCGCAGGACCTGCGCATCACCAGCGATTTCGACGGGCCGTTCAACTTCATCCTCGGGGCCTATTACAACCGCGAGAAGGTGTTCAACGCATCGACCTTCAAGATCGCGCAGGACGTCGCGTCAGGCGGTGATGTCGACGGCGACTTGGATGTCGACGATGACGATTGCGCCGCCACCACCGCGGGCGAGGCCTGCCAGTTCGGCAACAGCTTCGACCAGATCAAGAAGAGCTTTGCGATCTACACCGACGTGAGCTTCGAGCTTTCAGACACCATCGCGCTGAAGGGCGGCCTGCGCTTCACCCGCGACACCGGGCGCCAGCCCAACTTCATCGCCCAGCAGATCGGCCCATCCGGAGCGGTTCTTGGCGTTACGATCCCGACGCCTGCCACGCCGCTCAGCTATGGCATCAGCAACCTTTCGGGCAAGATCGGGCTCGATTTCCAGGTGACGCCGGACAACCTGATCTATGCCACCTACAGCCGCGGCTTCCGCGCGCCGAGCTTCAACGCACAGGCCTTCTTCGACCCCTCGGAACTCAACGTGGCCGAAGCGGAGGAAGTCGATTCCTTCGAGATCGGCGCCAAGAACCAGTTTGCCGACCGGGCGGTGACGCTGAATCTCGCTGCGTTCTACTACAAGTACCGCAACCAGCAGTTCATCAACGTCGATCCCGCCACCGCGGCGCAGACGCTGCTCAACATCCCGCGCTCGCGCATCTGGGGCGGCGAGGCGGAGCTGACGGCGCGCGCCTCGGACGCGATTACCCTGCGCGGCAGCCTCGGCGTGCTCGATGCGCAGATCGAGCGCGGCACGGTGAGCGGCGCGAACGTCGCCGGCAACGACCTCACCAACGCCCCCGCGCTGACCGCCTCGGCCGGGATTGACGCCACGTTCTATGAAGGCGACATCGGCACCTTCAGCGGCACGGCCGACCTCGCCTACACCGCCAGCCAGTTCTTCGACGTGGTCAACACCCGCGGCTGGAACAGGGCGGCTACGCGCTGCTGTCGGGCTTCATCCGCTGGGAATCCGCAGATGGCCGCTACAACGCCTCGATCTGGGGGAAGAACCTGACGAACGAATTCTATTTCACCTCGCGGGTCGATCTGCTGGCGGGGTTCGGGTTCGATTACAACCACGTCGCCGCGCCGCGCACCTATGGCGTGACACTCGGCACGACGTTCTGAGAGAAGATGGGCTGAGGGAGAGAGCGGGATGACCGGCTACAGGATGCTGATCGGCGGGGCGCTGGTCGAAGGCGGCGCGAGCCTTGACGTGATCAACCCGGCGACGGGCACGCCCTTCGCCGCGGTGCCCCATGCCTCAAAGGCCGATGCCGATGCGGCGATCGCGGCGGCCAAGGCGGCGGTGCCGGGCTGGTCGGCGGTGCCCTTTGCCGAGCGGCAGGCGAAGCTGGTCGTGCTCGCCGATGCGGTGGCGGCGCATGGCGAGGAGCTGGCGCGGCTGATCACTCAGGAACAGGGCAAGCCCCTGCCCGAGGCGCTGGGCGAGGTCGCCTGGACTGAGGGCTACCTGCGTCACTACGCCACGCTGGAACTGCCTGACCGGGTGATTCAGGACGATGACAGCGGCTATATCGCCGTCCAGCACCGCCCGCTGGGTGTGATCGTCGGGATCATCGCATGGAACTTCCCGCTTCTGGTCGCCTGCTGGAAGATCGGACCGGCCGTGCTGGCGGGCAATGCCATCGTGCTGAAGCCGGCGCCGACCACTCCCGTCACCGCGCTTCGGCTGGGCGAGCTCGCCCGCGACATCTTCCCGGCAGGCGTCGTCAACATCATCACCGATGCCAACGACCTCGGCCCCTATCTCACCAGCCACCCGGACGTCGCCAAGGTCGGCTTCACCGGATCGACCGCGACCGGCAAGGCGATTGCCGCCTCGGGCGCCAACACCCTGAAGCGGGTGACGCTGGAGCTGGGCGGGAATGACCCGGCGATTGTGCTCGAAGATGTCGACGTGAAGGAAACCGCCAAGGCGATCTTCGGCAACGCGTTCCTCAACTGCGGGCAGGTGTGCCTTGCGGTCAAGCGCGCCTATGTCCACGCCGACATCTACGATGCGATGTGCACAGAGCTCGCGCGGCTGGCCGAGGAAGCGATCGTGGGTGACGGGCTGGAGCAGGGAACCACCATAGGGCCGATCCAGAACAAGGCGCAGTTCGAGAAGGTCAAGGCCTTCCTCGAAACCGCGCGCCGTGATGGCACCATCATCGCCGATGGCGAGGTGATAGAGCGCGACGGATACTTCCTGCGCCCCACAGTGGTGCGCGATGTGTCGGACGGCCACACCATCGTTGACGAGGAGCAGTTCGGCCCGATCCTGCCCGTCATCCCCTTCGACGATGTCGAGGATGTGATCGCCCGTGCCAACCGCAGCGAATATGGTCTTGGCGGATCGGTCTGGTCGAAGGACGTCGCGCGCGCGGCCAGCATTGCCGGGCGGATCGAGAGCGGGCAGGTGTGGGTCAACCAGCACGTCGCCATCGGCCCGCACATACCCATGGCAGGTTTCAAGAATTCGGGCCTGGGGGTTGAGCAATCGGTCGAAGGGCTTGCAGAATACGCGCAGATTCAGGTCATCAACGTGGCGCGCTGATTATGGAAAGCCCAAAGGAAAGCTACACCAAGGGGCCGGTTACGACCCCGCTTCTGACGGACACCATCGGCGCCGCGCTGACGCAGGCGGCAGCGCGGTGGGGGGACCGGCTGGCGCTGGTCTCGGCTCATCAGGACATCCGCATGACGTGGGCCGAGTTAGACGCCGAGGCCGAGCGCGTCGCCTGCGGCTTGCTCGATCAGGGCGTCAACAGTGGCGACCGCGTCGGCATCTGGGCGCCCAACTGCGCCGAATGGGCCGTCATCCAGTTTGCCACGGCCAAGATCGGCGCGATCCTCGTCAACATCAATCCGGCGTACCGCATCAGCGAGGTCGAATATGCGCTGAACAAGGTCGGATGCAGCGCGCTTGTCACCGCCGCGCGGTTCAAGACAAGCGACTATATCGCCATGCTGCGCGAGCTTGGATCGCAGCGCCTGCCCCACCTCAGGCTGATGGTCACGCTGGGGGACGAGCGGCACGAGGGCTTCATGCCGTGGGAAGACCTGCGCGCCGCGCCCGATGCGGCGCGCCTCGCCGCGGCGGCCGAGAGCCTGTCGGGCCACGATCCGATCAACATTCAGTTCACCAGCGGCACCACCGGCTTTCCCAAGGGTGCAACACTCACCCATCACAACATCCTCAACAACGGTCTGTTCACCGCCAAGACCATCAACGTCGGGCCTGAGGACCGCATCTGCATCCCTGTGCCGCTCTACCACTGCTTCGGCATGGTGCTGGGCAACCTCGCCGCGCTCACCAGTGGGGCAGCGATGGTCTATCCAGGGGAAGCCTTCGATCCGGCTGCGACCTTGCAGGCGGTCGCGGCGGAGGGTTGCACGGCGCTTTACGGCGTACCGACGATGTTCATCACCATCCTCGGACATCCGGCGCTGGCGGATTACGATGTCAGCACCCTGCGCACCGGGATCATGGCGGGCGCCACCTGCCCGGTGACCGCGATGCGCGGCGTCATGGACAAGCTCCACATGGCCGAGGTAACGATCGGCTACGGCATGACCGAGACCAGCCCCCTCACCACCCAGACCGCGACCGACGATCCGCTTGCGGAAAGGGTCGAGACCGTGGGCCGCGTCCATCCCCATGCCGAAGCCAAGATCATCGGGCCCGATGGCGCAATCCTGCCGCGCGGGGAACAGGGCGAATACTGCTCGCGCGGCTATGCCGTGATGCTCGGCTATTGGGACGATCCGGAAAAGACCGCAGAGGCCATCGATGCCGATGGCTGGATGCACTCCGGCGACCTCGCGACGATGGACGCAAACGGCTATGTGCGGATCACCGGCCGGATCAAGGACATGATCATCCGCGGCGGCGAGAACATCTACCCGCGCGAGATCGAGGAATATCTCCTCACCCATCCCGACATCGCCGATGCGCAGGTGTTCGGCGTGCCGGATGCAGTCTATGGCGAGGAAGTGTGCTGCTGGGTGATCCCCCGCCCCGGCGCGCAGCTTCAGCCGGACGGCGTCATCGCCCACTGCAAGGGCCGCATCGCCCACTACAAGGTCCCCCGCCATGTGCGGATCGTCGACAGCTTCATCATGACCGTCACCGGCAAGGCGCAGAAGATCGAGATGCGCAAGGTGATGGAGGCCGAACTGACGGCCACCGCATGACCGGCTCTTTGAACAAGGATCGCTTGCCCATGACCAAGACCATCGTCCTCCTGACGGCCTGTGCCCCGCTCGCGGCGTTGGCATCGCTGTCGTCGGTGCCGGTCACAGCCGCCGCAGCAGCAGCCCCACCCGCCCCACCTGCCGCCTTCGGGCCCTGCGCGGTTTGCCATTCGGTCAAACCGGGCGAGCGTTCGGGCTTCGGTCCCAACCTCCATGGCGTGGCGGGCACCCGTGCGGGAGCCGTTGCCGGATACGGCTTCTCCCCCGCCATGAAGAACGCGAAGGTCGTGTGGGACCGCGACACCCTCGACCGCTTCATCACCGCCCCGCAAGCCGTCGTGCCCGGCACCAAGATGGCGTTTCCCGGGGTCAAGGATGCGGCCAGGCGCAAGGCGATCGTCGATTATCTGATGGCGCTGAAATGAGCGCGAGCGCCGATGGCGCAGCCTCGCCGGTCCTGCTCACCGAGAACGGCGCCATCGCGTCGCTGGTGCTCAACCGTCCTCGGCAGGGCAACAGTCTCTCGGCAGAGCTGGTCGCAGCCATTCGCGTGGTGCTCGAGGCGCTGGCGCCGCGCGAGGATGTGAAGGTCATCGTGATCTCGGGCGCTGGAGGCCGGATCTTCAGCGCGGGCCACGACCTCACCGAATTCGTGGGCGACCCCGGAAACGATGCCCTTCGCGAAGATTTCGCCGGGCTGGTCGGCCTGATGCAGCAGATCATGGCGCAGCCGCAGATTGTCATCGCCAAGGTCGAAGGGGTCGCCACGGCGGCGGGGTGCGAACTGGTGGCGGCCTGTGATCTCGCACTTGCGTCCGATGCGGCCCGCTTTGCCGCACCTGGTGTCAACATCGGCTTCTGGTGCCACACCCCGCAGGTGCTGCTGGAGCGGACCGTCGGGCGCAAACACGCGATGATGATGCTCGCGACCGGCGCACTGTTCCCGGCCGAGCACGCCTTTCGCATCGGCCTCGTCAACGCCATCCACCCGGTCGGGGAACTCGATGCCGCCACCGAGGAACTCGCCAGAACCATCGCCGCCAAGCCCGCCTCGGTGCTGCGCGCGGGCAAGGCATCGTTTCACCGTCAGAGCCGGATGCCACTGGATGAGGCCTATGACTTCGTTCAGGGCGAGGCGCTGCGCAACATTGTCCATCCCGATGCTGTCGAGGGTATCTCGGCCTTCCTCGAAAAGCGCCCACCGAACTGGTGAGGCAGGGCGCTATATCGTTACGCCAAAGGCTACGTGCATGGCGGCAATCAACCGGTCGCATTGCTGCCGGTAAGCGCCCGCGCCGGCATAATCCCCCGCTCGCACGGCCAGACCAATCCTGCGCATGAGGTTGAAATCGGCAAGGCTGGCGAACCGCGTGCCTTCGGTCTCCAGCGAGCGCGGGGCGACCGTGACGCCAAGCCCCGCCGCCACCAGTGCGAGGGCGCGTTCGTCGTTATGCGACTTGAACGAAAAGCGTGGCCGCACTCCGCGCGATGTGAAGAACGCGCTGGTCTCGCGCAGCCGCTCGCACGACCGGCGGGCGATCATGACGTCACCGGCGAGTTCCTCGGCATGAACCACCGCCTGCCCGGCGAGCCTGTGGCTGCCGGGGAGCAGAACGCCGTACTCCTCATGGAACAGAGGGAAAATTGCCAGCCCGTCGGCGTCGTGCGCCGAGTGATCGATCAGCGCGCAATCGATGCGTCCTTGGCGCGCCCCGCGCAGGAGCGAGGCGGAGTCCTTCTCGACGATCTCGAGTTCGAGCCCAGTCAGCTGCCCTGCGCCTAGCGCCAGCTTCGCGATCGGCAGTGTCGGCATGACGCCCAGAATGAAAGGGCGAGCCTTGGTCGCGAGGCCGGGAATGTCACGCTCGGCGCGCAGAAATTCGCTGTTGATGCGCCGCGCGATGGGCAGCAGCCGGTTGCCCGCAGCGGTCAGGCGAACGGCGGGGCGCTGACGCTCGAACAAGGGTTCGCCCAGCCGCTCCTCAAGCTCGCGGATGCCGCTTGACAGGCTGGGCTGGGCGATGCCGATCGACTCCGCCGCACGGGTGAAGGACCCGGTATCGACAACCGCAAGAAACTGCCGGACGTGCTGACGGCTTATCATAGGTTCAGCCTATCCCAGATATTGCTGAAATCAATTTTACCTGTGACGGCAAGTTGCACAAGTGTGTGACGAGAAGAGGACCTGAAAAAATGCGCGCCACCCCAGATTTCGATTTCCAGCTTGGTGAAGCCGCCGAGATGATCCGCGACAGCGCAGCGCGTTTTGCCGATGAACAGATCGCGCCGCTCGCTGACCGCACTGACCGCGAGGATCGCTTCCCGCGCGAATTGTGGGAGCCGATGGGCGCGCTGGGCCTCCACGGCATTACCGTGGAGGAAGAATGGGGCGGATTGGGCCTCGGCTATCTCGAACACGTGATCGCAGTCGAGGAAGTGTCGCGGGCGAGCGCCAGCGTGGGGCTTAGCTACGGCGCGCATTCCAACCTCTGCCTGAACCAGATTCGCCGCTGGGGGAATGACGAGCAGAAGGCGAAATACCTCCCCAAGCTCATCTCGGGCGAACATGTAGGGTCGCTGGCCATGTCCGAGGCGGGCGCGGGCAGCGACGTGGTTTCCATGAAGCTGAAAGCCGATGCGGTGCAAGGCGGCTATGTCCTCAACGGCACCAAGTTCTGGATCACCAACGCACCCGAGGCCGATACGTTGGTCGTCTATGCCAAGACCGACGGCCACGCCGGATCGCGCGGAATTACCGCCTTCCTGATCGAGAAGGGCGACGAGGGCTTTGCCATCGGCCAGAAGATTTCGAAGGTCGGCATGAAGGGCTCGCCCACCGCCGAGCTGGTGTTCACCGACTGCTTCGTGCCCGAAGATCGCGTCATGGGCCCGGTCAACGGCGGCGTCGGCGTGCTGATGAGCGGGCTCGATTACGAGCGCGTGGTGCTCGCCGGATTGCAGCTCGGCATCATGCAGGCGTGCCTCGACACGGTGATCCCCTACCTGCGCGAGCGCAAGCAGTTCGGAAAGCCGATTGGCTCGTTCCAGCTGATGCAGGCCAAGGTCGCCGACATGTATGTCGCCCTGCAATCGGCCCGCGCCTACACCTATGCGGTGGCCAAGGCGTGTGACGCGGGCCAGACGACGCGCTTCGATGCAGCGGGGGTGATTTTGCTCGCGTCCGAGAACGCCTTCAAGGTCGCCGCCGAAAGCGTGCAGGCGCTGGGCGGTGCGGGCTACACCACCGATTGGCCGGTGGAGCGGTATATGAGGGACGCCAAGTTGCTCGACATCGGCGCGGGCACGAACGAGATCCGCCGGATGCTGATCGGACGCGAGCTGATCGGGGCGGCGGGGTGATCCGGCCCGGTTTGCCCCTCGTGGTGCTGCGCGTGCTGGGCGGAGGCCTGGCGCTTTCGCTGATGATCGGCGAGGCGATCCGCACTTGGGGCACCGGGCGGCCCTGGCCGTTCTGGTTTGACGACTATTGGAGCGGCGGGCTGCTGCTGGCGGGCGCGATCCTGATGAGGCAGCCGACCCCGCTTCGCAGCCATGTGTTCATCGCCGGTTGGGCGGCCTGTCTGGGGATGCTGTTCGGCAGTTTCTTCGGCAAGGTCTATGATCCGGGGAGCTCCGATCCCGGCAATTTCGATCTCGGCTTTCTCACCATCCTGATCGGCATGGCCTTTGTTACTGCGTTGACCGGACTTGTTTGGTCGTTGCTCGAAGTGGCTCGTAAATGATGTCATCTACCAACTTCACCGCCAAGTGGAATAGCCACGCATGAGCACCGACGAAGACTACGTCTATCACGAGGCGAGCGGGGAGTGGCTCCCCGCGTCGGAACTCGCGGCCAAGCAGGCGGCGGATGATGTCGTGGAAGTGCGCGACGCGGTCGGCAACATCCTTGCCGATGGCGACGCGGTGACGCTGATCAAGGATCTCGACGTCAAGGGCGCAGGCCAGACCTTGAAGCAGGGCACGCTGATCAAGTCGATCCGCCTGACCGGCGACGCGCAGGAGATCGACTGCAAATATCCCGGCATCAAGGGCTTGGTGCTGCGGGCTGAATTTGTGCGGAAACGCTAAGGACGACGATATGACCGCGCCCGCCCATCTCGCCAACCGCGCCCTTGCCCGAGATGCCCTGTGCGGGGCCGCCGCGTTGCTTCTTGCGGCGACCCCGGCCATTGCCCAGACCGCCGCCGAGCCGCCATCGGGAGCCCCCGCCATGCCGACCGAACTCGACGACCGTACCTACGCCGAAATCACTCGGCTGACCGATCAGGGGCAGGCGCTGTTCGACGATGGCAAGCTGGACGAAGCGCGGCGCGTATTCATGCAGGCTTGGGCGTTGCTGCCCGAGCCGCAAAGCGAATGGGAGGCGACAACCTGGCTCGCCGCCGCGATCGGCGATATCGACTTTCTCGAAGGCCGCTACGCCGATGCGCGCCAGACGCTGCAGTTCGCGATGATCTGCCCCGGCGGCCTCGGCAATCCGTTCCTGCATCTGCGGCTCGGCCAGTCGTTGCTCGAACTGGGTGAACAGGATCGCGCTGCAGACGAATTGATGCGCGCCTACATGGGCGCGGGCGAGGATATCTTCGCCGATCAGGACCCGAAGTACCGCGCATTCCTCGCGACCCGCGCCAAGCTGGATTGATTATGACCGCCCCTACCCTCACCACCAAGCTCGACCGGACAAGCCCCGAGGCCAAGGCCCGCTTCGCGCACAACCACGCCCTCGCGCAGCAGCTTCGCGCGGCTGTCGCCGAGGCCGCGCTCGGCGGCACCGAAGAATCGCGCGAGCGCCATGTGTCGCGCGGAAAGCTGCTCCCGCGGGAGCGGGTGGAGCGGCTGCTTGACCCGGGCTCGCCCTTCCTCGAAATCGGGCAGCTGGCGGCGAACGGGATGTACGAAGGCGACGTCAATGGTGCCTCGATCATCTGCGGAGTCGGGCGCGTCTCGGGTCGCCAGTGTATGATCGTGTGCAACGACGCGACCGTGAAGGGCGGCACCTATTACCCGATGACGGTCAAGAAGCACCTGCGCGCGCAGGAGATCGCGCAGGAGAACCGCCTGCCCTGCATCTATCTGGTGGACTCCGGCGGGGCGAACTTGCCGCATCAGGCCGAGGTCTTCCCCGACCGCGACCACTTCGGGCGGATCTTCTTCAATCAGGCCAATATGAGCGCACTCGGCGTCCCGCAGATCGCCTGCGTGATGGGCAGCTGCACCGCGGGCGGCGCTTACGTTCCCGCCATGTCGGACGAGAGCGTGATCGTTCGCAATCAGGGCACGATCTTCCTCGCCGGCCCGCCGCTAGTGAAGGCCGCGACGGGGGAGGAGATCAGCGCCGAGGACCTGGGCGGCGGCGACCTGCACGCCAAGAAATCCGGCGTGGTCGATCACTTGGCGGAGAACGACGAGCACGCGCTCACCATCGTGCGCGACATTGTCTCGCACCTCGGCGCCAACACCGGCGCGGCAAAGGACGTGGCGCTGAAGGACCCCCGCCCGCCCAAGTTCGACGCGGAGGACCTCTACGCCCTGATCCCCGAGGATGTGCGCGCGCCCTATGACGTCAAGGAAGTGATCGCGCGGCTGGTCGACGGTAGCGAGTTCCACGAGTTCAAGGCGCACTACGGCAGCACCCTCGTGTGCGGCTTTGCCCATATCTGGGGAATGCCGGTCGCGATCCTCGCCAACAACGGCGTGCTGTTCTCCGAAAGCGCGCAGAAGGGCGCGCATTTCATCGAGCTCGCCTGCCAGCGCCGCATTCCGCTGCTGTTCCTCCAGAACATCTCCGGCTTCATGGTCGGCGGGAAATACGAGGCGGAGGGCATCGCCAAGCATGGCGCAAAGCTCGTCACCGCCGTCGCCACCGCGACAGTGCCCAAGGTCACGGTGGTGATCGGCGGCAGCTTCGGAGCGGGCAACTACGGGATGTGCGGGCGCGCCTATTCGCCCCGCTTCCTGTTCACCTGGCCCAATTCGCGCATCTCGGTGATGGGCGGGGAACAGGCAGCGAGCGTGCTGGCCACCGTCCACCGCGACGCCGACAGCTGGACGCCCGAACAGGCCGAGGCCTTCAAGCAGCCTATTCGCCAAAAATACGAGGACGAGGGCAACCCCTACTACGCCACCGCCCGCCTGTGGGACGACGGCGTGGTCGATCCGGTGCAGACCCGCGATGTCCTCGGCCTTGCTTTTGCCGCCTGCCTCGAAGCCCCCATCGCCGAGCGCCCTGCGTTTGGCGTGTTCCGGATGTAAGCGCCATGATCCAGAAACTTCTGATCGCCAACCGAGGCGAGATCGCCTGCCGGATCATGCGCACTGCGGGTTCGATGGGGATCGCCACCGTCGCGGTCTATTCCGATGCCGATGCGAAGGCGTTGCATGTGCGCTCCGCCGACGAGGCGGTGCATATCGGCCCCTCGCCCGCTGCCGAGAGCTATCTGGTCGGCGCGAAGATCATCGCGGCGGCGCAGGCAACCGGGGCGGATGCGATCCACCCGGGTTATGGGTTCCTCTCCGAGAACGCCGACTTCGCGCAGGCCGTGCTGGATGCAGGCCTCATCTGGGTCGGCCCCAAGCCCGCCAGCATCCGCGCGATGGGCCTGAAGGACGCGGCCAAGCAGCTGATGCGCGCGGCGGGCGTGCCGGTGACGCCGGGCTATGACGGGTCCGACCAATCCGTGGAACGGCTGACGGCGGAGGCCGAGGCCATCGGCTACCCAGTCCTCATCAAGGCGGTCGCGGGTGGCGGCGGCAAGGGGATGCGCAAGGTCGATGCCCCGGCGGACTTCGCAGCCGCACTCGAATCCTGCCGCCGCGAGGCCAAAGCCAGTTTCGGCAAGGACGAGGTGCTGCTCGAAAAGTGGATCACCTCGCCCCGCCATATCGAGGTGCAGGTGTTCGGCGATGCCCACGGCAACGTCGTCCACCTGTTCGAGCGCGACTGCTCGCTCCAGCGCCGCCACCAGAAGGTGATCGAGGAAGCCCCCGCCCCCGGCATGGACGAGGTCACCCGCGAGGCGATCTGCGCCGCCGCCGTGCGCGCTGCCAAGGCAGTCGATTACGAGGGCGCGGGCACGATCGAATTCATCGCCGATGCCTCCGAGGGCCTGCGCGCCGACCGCATTTTCTTCATGGAGATGAACACGCGGCTTCAGGTCGAGCACCCCGTGACCGAGGAGATCACCGGGGTCGATCTGGTCGAATGGCAATTGCGCGTGGCGAGCGGCGAGCCGTTGCCCAAGCGGCAGGAGGAGCTATCGATCAACGGCTGGGCGATCGAGGCCCGGCTCTATGCGGAAGACCCGGCGAAGGGGTTTCTGCCGAGCATCGGGCGGCTCGAATATTTCAGCCTGCCCTACCTCACCCGCAAGCGCCGCTACCGCAACGAAACGGGCGTGCGAAAGGGTGACGAGATTTCGCCCTTCTATGATCCGATGATTGCCAAGCTGGTCGTCCACGCCGAAACCCGGCAGGACGCCATTGAGGCGATGAAGGACATGACCTCGGATGTCCGATGCTGGCCGGTCAAGAACAACGCCGGATTCCTCAACCTCCTACTCTACGATCAGGATTTCGAGGACGGGACGATGGATACCGGCCTCATCGGCAACAATCTCAACGACTTCACTCCGGACGAGCGCCCGTCCGACAACGCGCTGCAATCGGTCGCGCATATGGTCATCGACAAAGCGCTGGGCGGGAATGCGACTAACATCCGCCAAACCTATCTCGAGACCGAGAAGGGGCCGTGGTCAAACCTTGGCTTGCGCCTCAACCGTGACAAGGCACCTGCCTTGGTGCGCCTGAGCGAAGGATCGAGTGAATACGAGATCGCCTTCGCCGATCAATCCATTGATGCGAGCCTCTGGGTAGAGGAAACACTGCACGGCTACCTTGTGACTGACGATGGTGTGACGCGGATGCTGAACATCGCTCGGGGGGACGCAGGCGGCCAAGCCTCCGCCGCAGACGGCGCGATTATCGCTCCCATGCCCGGCAAGGTCATCGCGGTCGATGTGTCGGACGGCCAGGCCGTCACCACCGGGCAGCGGCTGATGGTGCTCGAGGCGATGAAGATGGAACACGCCCTCACCGCGCCCTTCGACGGGGTGATCGAGGGACTGGCGGTCACCGCAGGCGCTCAGGTGCAGGTCGAAGCGGTGCTGGCGAGGGTGGTGCCGGTTGCGTAACACCCCTGGCCGTCAGGACATCGGATCCGCCTGATGATCTGTCGGTTCGGTCGTCGAGGCCTTTCGTTCAACACCCGCTGCCGGGAACTTCAACTGCCCCAACAGCGCCAAAGCCTCTCGTGCAGAGCCCGGCGGGGTCGTTCCTGCCATTTCCAATGTGACCGCGCCGTGCAGGGTCGACCAGACCAGCGTCTCCATGGCCAAAGCGCGGGATTTCGGCACGCCGCGCGCGATCAGTTCTGCGCCATAGACAGACAGCGTCGCGCGTGCGCGTGCTACGGCCGCGCCCAATTCCCCTTCGCCGCTGTCCTCCTGCTGGTGGGCTTCGAACATCAGCCGGTAGGTGTTGGCATTGGCAAAGGCGAAGTCGAGATAGGCCCGGCCTGCCGCCATCGCCTTGGCGGCGCTTTCCCCGGGCGTGTGCGCATAGGCCTGTTCGAGTTCGGCGGCGAAGGCTTCGAAGCCGCGGATGCGCACCGCTGACAGGATCTCGTCACGGTTGGCGAAGTAGCGATAGGGGGTCATCGGGCTGATCCCCATGGCGCCTGCGATCTGCCGCATCGAGACGTTTTCCGCGCCATGCTCGGCAAACAGGCGCGCTGCCACATCGCAGAGCTCCGCCTTGAAGCGGGCGAGATCATCCTGGCTCAACGGGCGCGACACTGACAGCCTCCAAATCTTGCCGAAGAGACTAGCGGGACGGGATTGACGTTTCAATCTTACACTGTAAATTTACGGTGTAAGCAACCCCTAATCGAGGCCGACTTCATGAAGACCATTGCAACTGATTACCTCGTCATCGGCGCGGGCGCTGTGGGCATGGCCTTTGCAGACACGATCCTTGAGGAAACCGATGCTCATGTGACGATCATCGACCGGCAAGCCCGACCGGGCGGGCACTGGAACGACGCCTATTCCTTCGTCGCGCTGCACCAGCCCTCGGCCTTCTACGGGGTGAACTCGCTCCCGCTTGGGGAGAACCGGAAGGACAGCCACGGCGTCAACGCGGGGCTTTATGAGCTGGCCTCAGGGCCGGAGATCAGCGGTTATTACGATCGGGTGATGCGCCAGCGCCTCCTGCCGACGGGCCGTGTCACCTATCTGCCGATGTCCGAACATCGCGGCGCGGGACGGGTCGTCGCGCTGATGTCGGGTGAGGAAGTGCAGGTGAACGTGCGGCGCAAGGTGGTGGATTCGGCCCATAACAGCCCCGTCATCCCCGCCAACCACACCCCGCGCTTTGCCGTGGGCGACGGCGTGCGCGTGGTCCCGCCCGGCGCGCTGCCGCGTCTGTGGCTGGCACCCGAGCGGCCCGAGCGCTTCGTGGTGCTCGGCGCTGGCAAGACCGCAATGGACGCCATCGGCTGGCTGCTGGCAATGGGCACGAGCGCGGAGGCGATTCAGTGGATCAAGCCGCGCGAAAGCTGGCTGATCAACCGCACCTGCACCCAGCCCGGCGCGGAATTCGTCGACGCGGTGTTCGGCGGCCAGCTCGCCCAGATGCGCGCCTTTGCGCAAGGCAAATCGCCCGAGGATATCTTCGCCCGGCTCGAAGCCGCCGGAATGATGCTGCGGATCGATCCGGCGGTGAGCCCAACGATGTTTCACTACGCGACGATCTCCGAAGGCGAGATCGATGCCCTGCGCACCGTGACCAACGTGGTGCGCAAGGGGCGCGTGCGGGGGATCACGGACACCGTGATCACGCTTGAGGAGGGTAGCGAGCCAGCGCATAAGAACGCGCTCTATGTCGATTGTACCGCATCGGCTGTCGAACCGCGCGCGCCGGTGCCGATCTTTCAGGGCGAGCGCATCGTCCCCCAGCTGGTGCGCGTGCCGCAGCCCTGCTTCAGCGCCGCGCTAATCGCCTTTGTCGAGGCGCATTATCCCGATGATGCCGCGAAGAACGCGCTGTGCCGGACCGTGCCCTTTCCGCACGACTTAAGGAGCTATCTGACCACCAACATCATCAACATCATGAATCAGGGCGCCTGGTTTGCCGACGAACGGCTCGGTGCATGGATCCGACGTAGCCGCCTTGATGGCTTCGGCAAGATCGCCGCCGCGGTCGATCGCAGCGATACGGCGCGGGTCGCGGTGTTGCAGGAACTGCGGCAGACCGGACCTGCGGCGGTGCAGAACCTGATGCGGCTGGCGGCAGCCTGAAGGTCTGACGCCCCGGTCACGCGGGCGCAGCCGGCAAGGAGGCTCGCGAGCCGGAGGATCGCGGCGTCAGGCGGAAGGTCGCGGCAGCCTTGGCGATCAATGCGCCATCCGCCATGATCCGCGCATCGGCAAAGGCCATGCTGCGCCCGACCTTGGCGGGATGGCTGCGCACTTCAAGCCACTGGCCAATCTGCCCGATCGCCAGGAAATCCACCGAAAGGTTAACGGTGAGCGCGGAGGAATTGTCCGTCTCGAGCACGCAGGCTAGCCCCATCGCATTGTCCGCCAGCGCCGAGATCACTCCGCCGTGCAGCAACCCGCGCGCATTGCAATGCGCAGCTGCGATCCTGAGGCCGAGACTGAGCGTGCTCCCGTCGCGCCGGACATAGATCGGCTCCCACGGAGCGGTAACGGGGCTGGAGCGGAAGTGCGGCTCATAGCCTGGCGGGATAGTGTCCGTGTCCGGCATTAGCGCGGACTCACAAAATCGCGGATTATGGCCAACACCCGCTCGGGTGCTTCGAGTTCGGGCGTGTGGCCGAGGTCGTCGAAGGTCACTGTCTGCACACCTTCATAGAGCCGCGCCAGCGAATGCGCATTGCCCGCCGGGTGTGAGCGATCGGCCGCGCCCCAGATCGACAGGATCGGCTGCAGCGGCCGGGGCAGTTCATCGCGTGGGTTCAGGTAGATCTGGTACGCGCTTGCCAGCGACCACATCGCGCCCTGTGCAAAGGAATGCTCGGCGCAGGCGCAGAAATGCGCGATTTCTTCCTTGCGCCCGACCGACAGGCCATACCATTGCGGCATCCGCTTGGGTGCCATGCGCGCCATCGCGATCTGACCGAGGATCGGTCTTGCCAGAATGCCCTTGGGATCGCGTCCCGCCTTCCAGATCGCGAACGCCTCGGTGCCGCCGGCCTGAATCAGTGCGAGGTGCGAGGCAAGTTCCGGCATCCGGCCTGCAATATCGAGCGCGGCGAGGCTGGCGGCGCAGGAGAAGGCAAAGATGCTCCCCTCGCCCGCGACAGCGCGCAGGAAAGCGGCAAGATCATCGTTGGTCTCCGCAAAGCCGAAGCCATAATCAGCGGTGGTGGCGGAAAAGCCCATCGCGGGCAGTTCGACCACGATCACCCGGAAGTGCGGGGCGAAGGCTGAGACAAGCGGCGCATAGACCTCGATCGTCATCGGTGGATCGCAGGTGAACACGATCGTCGGCCCGCTCCCAGCTTCAAGATAGCGGTATTGCACCTTGGGGGTGCGGTGGAACCTGACTTGCGGTGTGGCGGTGGCCGGCCAGCCCTTGCGGAAGCGCGCCATCTTGGCGGCGCCGCCCCGTGTGTCGAGCCTTGCGCCGAGGCGGGTAAGCAGGCCAGTCATGCCTGCGCCTCCTGCGCCCGCGCGGCGCGGCCGAGGAAGACGGCAGTCAGCAGCAGAAACACCGCAATTCCTACGTGGCGCGCGATGATCGGGGTGCCCGCGCCCGCGCCCATCGCCAACCACGCATCGCCAAGCGGCATCAGCAATGCGGCCAGCGCCATCCAGCGCAGCGCGGCAAAGTCGCCGCGCGCAAGCAGGGCGGTTGTCAGCACGGCGATGAACCCGGCGCGAAGGCCATAGACATGCACCCATCCGAGCGCGCTCGCCTGATCGACCGGGAGCCCCATATAGGTGGAAAATCCTGCCGGATCGTACGCGACGCGGACAGCATTGACGCCCTGCAGGCCTGCAATCGCCGCTGCCAGCCAAAAGCCGGTTGTCCGTGTCGCCTGAAAAGTCCGTCCCCGCGTCGCCATCTGCGCCTCCTGCGATGTCAGTGGCTAAGGCTAAGCGATTGCCAGACACCTGACATCTTGCGATATCGCAAATCAATTTTGCATTCCTGCGAGGACGCGCATGAACCTCGATCCTTCGGACCTGACCGATCTGATCGCAATCCGCGATGTTGGCACGCTCAGCGCTGCGGCAAAGGCGCGCGGGGTGGCAATCTCGACCGTTTCGCGCCGGATCGAAAACTTGGAGGCCGCACTCGGGCTGCAATTGGTCGACCGGCGGACCGACGGTGTCAGGCTGACCGAGGCGGGCGCCGCCATTGCCGAGGCTGCCGCTCCGATCGCCGAACAGATGCGCCGGGTCGAGCGGGTGGCAGAAAGCCTGAGGCAAGGATTGAACACGGTACCGGTGCGCATATCGGCGACCGAGTTCGTGATTTCGGATGTGCTCGCCCCGGCGCTGGACCGGTTGTGGGCGATGGGTGCGGATTTCCCGGTCCATCTCCAGTCGCAGGCCGATGTGGTGAGCCTTGCCGGGCGCGATGCCGACCTTGCGATCCGGATGGTGCGGCCCGAGGGCGCGAGCCTCTATGCGCGCAGGCTTGCCGACATCCGGCTCGGTCTGTTCGCCTCGGCCGATTACCTCGCCGGGCGCGATCCTGCCGCAATCGATCTGAGTGCGGAGCGGCTTCTGATCTACGATGACAGCTATGGGCGCCTGCCCGAACTCGAATGGGTCAAGCGCCATGGACTATCCGACGCGGTCGCAATGCGCACAGCCAGCACGCGCGCGTTGCTGGCGGCAGCACTGGCGGGTGCTGGCGTGGCGCTGCTGCCGGTGCCGTTTGCTGTCCGCGCTGGTATGCTGCTCGAGATCCCGTCGCCCTCCCCTCTGGCGAGCCGGCAGCCGTGGCTCATTGTGCACCGCGACTTGCGGGGCCTGCCTACAATCCGACTAGTGCAGAAGTGGGTGACGCAATCCTTCGCCAGCCTGCCCTAGGTATTGCTGAAGAACATCACGCTGGTCTCAGCATCAGTCCCAGTCGGGCCAGACGGTTGCATTCGAGATCAGGCGTCTAGAGGCTGGTGATGATGACGCTGCCCCGCGCGTGATCGAATGGACGCTGTTCTTGCCAATGCGCGACATTGAGCACGCCGCCATTCTGGCGCACTTCGCCGACAGCCGCGAGATCGACCTCGGCAAACACCCAGCCCGGCGCATCGAGCATGCCTTGCGCGATCACTCCGTCGTCGGGAAAACCGCGATCGGGCGGGCCGTAGACTGCGGCTGCCCCGCGGTTGACGTCGACCGCGGGCGACCAGTCCGCTGTCCCCACAGTCGGGGACTGCACAACATAGCACTGCCCCTCCAACGCCCGCGCGCGCGATCCGATGCGCACGCGCTCGTATCCGTGCAGGCTGTCGGTGCAGGAGGGGACGAGCAGGATTTCCGCCCCCGCTTCGACCAGCGCCCGCGCGATCAGCGGAAACTCGCTGTCGTAGCAGATACACACCCCGATCCGGCCGAGAGCCGTGTCGAACAGGGAGAGCGCAGCGCCGCCGACGATGCCCCACTCCTCGCGTTCAAAGCGGGTCATGATGAGCTTGTCCTGCACGCCAACCATGCCGCCGGGCGCGAACAGCCGGGCGCGGTTGCGGAAGCGGCCATCCGGCGCCTGCCACGGCGCGCTGGCGGCGAGGATGTGGACTCCGAAGCGCGCCGCGAGTTCAGCGTGCAGCGCATCGACGCGGGGCAGCAGGGCGGAAACGAAGACGATCGAACCTTGCAGATCACCCATGCTGTCAGGATCGAGCGAAGCCAGTTCCATCGCTCCATACTCGGGGAAGACGAGCAGGGAAGCGCCGGCCTCGGCCGCCTCGGCGACCCAGCGGGTGAGCTTGCCCACATACGCATCCCAGCTGGCGAGCGCATCGATCGGATATTGCGCGGCGGCGATGCGGAAAGGGCTCACCATTGGCGCATCCAGACCTGCAGAAGCTTCGCCGAGGTCGCCGGCTCATCCACTTCCTTCCAGTCCATCACCACCGTCAAGGCTTCAACCGGCGCATAGCCCCGCGCGCGCCAGAAAGGATCGAGCGGGCGGTAATCAGCAGGCCGTGCGGCGTGGTCGGTGGGGCGGATGACTGAAGCGAAAGCCGCACCGCGCGCGCCATGATCACGCGCAGCCTGCTCGCGCGCGTCGAAGAAGGCATGGCCGATCCCAGACCCACGATAATCCGGCAGCAGCACGGATTCGCCGAAGTAGAACAACGCTGCGGGGTCGAACCCCGCGTCCGAAAACCGGGCGCGGAAATCCGCACCCTGATCGCGCATCGGCGAGGCAGTGGCCGCGCCCACGATCTCCTCGCCATCGCGCGCAGCGACCAGCACTGCATCATCCGAGCCGAAGAAGTCGGCGAGATAGCGGGCCTCATCGGCGACCGTCCCGTCATACAGATAGGGATATGCGCGAAACACCGCGATCCGCAGCCGCGCCAGGCTGTCCAGCGCCGCCGCGCGTTCGGCCCCGCGCAGGATGCCGACCGTCGCCGTCACGCTTCGACCTGACGGGTCCAGTCGGCGAGGTTGTAGTAGACTGAAACCCGGGCGATCTTGCCCCCGGCGATGTCGAAGAAGGCACCGACCGGCAGCACATAGGTCTGCCCCTGCGCTTCGGGCAGGCCCTCGTCGGTGACGAGATACTCGCCATGGACGACGAACTCGGCTGCCGCGCGGGCGCCCGTCTCGTCGACCATGATGACGATATCGGTCAGGCGCTCGCGGTAGCAGCGGTCCATGTGCGCGAGGAAAGCGGCAAAGGCGTCCTTGCCACTCTGCCGTTCGCCCTGGTTGATGTCGTGCGCGACATCTTCGGTGAGGCACTCCAGCATTCCTGCCGCATCATCGCGGTTGAAGGCGGCGTAGTAACGTTCGATCAGATCGCGTGTTTCGCTTTGCATGGCTCGCTTTCGCTCCCGGGAATCAGCGCGTCTAATCCGGCACGCTGCGAGCGGGCTGCGTAGCTTGCGCGGCCAGAAGATCAACCGCCCGCCGGGCAATCGGGGACAGGGCCGCGCGGTCGTCGGCAAGAAGCGCGGCTCGCATGCGCGGGTCCCAGAACCGGGCGATATGCTCCGCCGTGGCTGATGCCGCCGCATCCTCGCCCCGCACCGCGAGGTTGCGGGCGATCTGGTCGGCCATCTGGCGCAGGCGACCTGCGTCCATGCTATTCAGCCGCCTCGGCAGCCGCGATCCGGCGCGAGCGGCGCGACATGGCTTCGTAGTCCTCCTGCCAGTCGCTAGGCCCGTTCGACGGCATCACCTGCACCGCCGTGACCTTGTATTCCGGGCAATTGGTGGCCCAATCGCTGTATTCGGTGGTGACGACGTTGGCCTGCGTCGAGGGATGGTGGAAGGTAGTGTAGACCACACCGGGCGCCACGCGCTCGGTCACCGTCACGCGCAAGGTCGTTTCCCCGGTGCGGCTCGACAAGCGCGCCCAGTCGCCATTCTTCAGCCCGCGGTTCTCGGCATCGGCGGGATGCATCTCGAGCCGGTCCTCGGGATGCCAGGCGACATTGCCGGTGCGCCGGGTCTGCGCGCCGACGTTGTAGTGCGACAGGATGCGCCCGGTGGTGAGCAGCAGCGGATAGCGCGGACCGGTCTTCTCGTCGGTGGGGATATAGTCGGTCACGACAAACCTGCCCTTGCCGCCCGCGAATTGGGCAACATGCATTACCGGCGCGCCGTCTGGGAAGGCGTCGTTGACCGGCCATTGCAGCGAGCCGCATTCATCGAGCCGATCGAACGACACCCCGGCGAAGGTCGGCGTGAGACGGGCGATCTCGTCCATGATCTCGCGCGGGTGGGTGTAGCTCCAGTCCAGCCCCATGGCCCTCGCGAGGAGCTGGGTGACCTCCCAGTCCTCGTAGCCATTGGCCGGGTCCATCACCTTGCGCACGGGCTGGATGCGGCGTTCGGCATTGGTGAAGGTGCCGTTCTTCTCGAGGAAGGTGCTCCCCGGCAGGAACACATGGGCGTAGTTCGCGGTCTCGTTCAAGAACAGGTCGTGGACGATGACGCATTCCATCGCCGCCAACCCCGCGGCCACATGGCGTGTGTTGGGATCGGACTGGAGGATGTCCTCGCCCTGCACGTAAAGCGCGCGGAACGAACCATCGAGCGCGGCATCGAGCATGTTCGGGATCCTGAGGCCCGGCTCGCGGTCGAGCGTCACGCCCCACACCGCCTCGAACAGCGCGCGGGTGGCATCGTCGGACACATGGCGATAGCCGGGCAGTTCATGCGGGAAACTGCCCATGTCGCACGCGCCCTGCACGTTGTTCTGCCCGCGCAGCGGATTCACGCCCACGCCGGGCCGGCCGATGTTACCGGTCGCCATCGCGAGGTTGGCGATGGCCATGACGGTGGATGAGCCCTGGCTGTGCTCGGTGACGCCGAGGCCGTAGTAGATCGCCGCATTGCCGCCCGTGGCATAAAGCCGGGCGGCTGCGCGCAGGTCTGCAGCAGGAACCCGCGTCACCGGCTCGAGCGTCTCGGGCGCATGGCGCGGGTCGGCGACGAAGGCGGCCCAATCGCCATATTCGTCCCAGTCGCAGCGTTCGCGCACGAAGGTCTCGTCCACCAGCCCCTCGGTGACGATGACGTGGGCCATCGCGGTCAGCACCGCGACGTTGGTGCCGGGCTGGAGCGGCAGGTGGTGCGCGGCCTCGACATGCGGCGACTTGACGAGGTCGATCCGGCGCGGGTCGATCACGATCAGTTTCGCGCCCTGCCTGAGGCGCCGCTTCATGCGCGAGGCGAAAACCGGGTGCGCGTCGGTCGGATTGGCCCCGATCACGAGGATCACGTCGGCGTCCATCACGCTGTCGAAATCCTGGGTCCCCGCACTGGTGCCGAAGGTGGTCTTGAGGCCGTAGCCCGTGGGCGAGTGGCACACCCGCGCGCAGGTATCGACATTGTTCGATCCGAACCCGGCCCGCACCAGCTTCTGGACGAGGTAGGTCTCTTCGTTGGTGCAGCGGCTCGACGTGATCCCGCCGAGCGCCCCCGCACCGTGCTGCGCCTTGATCGCCTGCAGGCGGCCCGCGGTGAAAGCGATGGCCTCCTCCCAGGAAACCTCGCGCCACGGCTCGTCCACGCGCTCGCGGATCATGGGGGAGAGGACGCGGTCCTGATGGTGGACATAGCCCCAGGCAAAGCGCCCCTTGACGCAGGAGTGGCCGCGGTTGGCCTTGCCGTCCTTCCACGGCACCATTCGCACCAGCTGCTCCCCGCGCATCTCGGCGCGGAACGTGCAGCCCACGCCGCAATAGGCGCAGGTCGTCACCACCGCGCGTTCGGGCTTGCCGATGGCGGTGACGGCTTTCTCCTGCAAGGTCGCGGTCGGGCACGCCTGCACGCAGGCCCCGCAGCTGACGCAGTCGCTCGAGAAGAAGGTGTCGATCTCCTGGCCTGCACTAATCATCGAGGCAAAGCCGCGGCCTTCCATCGTCAGTGCGAAGGTGCCCTGCACCTCGTCGCAGGCACGCACGCAGCGCGAGCAGGCGATGCACTTGCTGGGGTCGAAATCGAAATAGGGGTTGGAGGTATCGGGCGCGAGCCCGAGGTGGTTCGCACCCTCGTAACCGTAGCGCACATCGCGCAGGCCCACCTGCGCAGCGGCATCCTGCAACTCGCAATCATTGTTGGCGCTGCAGGTGAGGCAGTCGAGGGGGTGGTCGGAGATGTAGAGCTCCATCACCCCCTTGCGCAGCTTCTGGAGGCGCGGGGTCTGGGTGCGGACCACCATGCCCTCGGCAACCGGGGTGGTGCACGACGCGGGCGTGCCACGCGCGCCCTCGATCTCGACAAGGCACAGGCGGCACGAGCCGAACGCGGCGAGATTGTCGCTGGCGCACAGCTTGGGGATCGAGCCGCCCGCGACCGCTGCCGCGCGCATCACGCTGGTCCCAGCGGGCACGCTGACCGCACGCCCATCGATCGTGAGCGTCACCTGCGTTTCGCTGCGCACCTCGGGCGTGCCGAGATCGACCTGCCGTTCATACCCCACCGCGAGTCTCCTCCTCCAGCTGGTCAGGCTCGAATACCAGCATCGTGTCCCGCCGCGCCAATGCAATCAGATACAGGCCGGCCTCGCGGGCGCGCTGGACCGCGAGGCTGGTGGGAGCCGATATCGCCACCAGCACCGGACAGCGTGCGCGCACCGTCTTCTCGACGAGTTCGTAGCTGCACCTTGCCGTGACCACCACGAAGCCGCCCGCCGGATCTATGCCCGTCCGGGCCAAGGCGCCGAACAGCTTGTCGAGGGCATTGTGCCGTCCGACGTCCTCTCTGAGGCACTGCATGTCACCGTTCTGCCCGAAGAATGCGGCCGCGTGCATTGCGCCAGTGCGCAGCCCTTCGGTCTGATGCCATTCGATCGCGAGCAAGGCGCGTTCAATCGCCTCCGGCGTTGGCGGCGGCATGGCAGGCAGCGGCGTGAGTGGGCGCATCACGTCTTCAAGGCTTTCCAGACCGCACAGTCCGCAGCTCCCCTCGCTGACGCGCATCCGTACGCGTTCGTGCAGCGGCTCGGCCCGCTCCCGGGCGAGCGTGAGCCTCAGGATGACGCCTTGCTCCACCTTGGCCGTCATCACCTCCGTCAGCTCGTCGGCCGCAGCAACGAAACCCTCGGACAGGGCGAAGCCGAGGGCAAAATCCTCAAGATCGTTCGTCGAGGCCATCATCACGGCATAGGCAATTCCGTTCACTTCGATCGCAACCGGCACTTCCTCGGCCAAAGGACGCAGCACCGGGCGGTCCAAGGTTTGATCGTAGGACCGCTCCCGCGCTGGCGCGGCATGGGTGGCGAGGCTCATGCGAAATCTTCCGGCCAATGCCTGAGCGCGCTCAGCACCGGATAGGGTGTGAAACCGCCGAGCGCGCAGAGCGAGCCGAACTTCATCGTCTCGCAAAGATCCTCGAGCAGCGCGATATCGCTGTCCCGGCTCGAGCCGTGCTTGGCGGCATTATGCATCTGCGCCAGCGTCTCGACCGCGTCGGCAGGGCGCCCCCCCTTGCGGATGCGGTCGATCAGCTCGACGCCGCGCACCGAACCGATACGGCAGGGCGTGCACTTGCCGCAGCTTTCCGCAGCGCAGAACTCCATCGCGAACCGCGCAAGGGCTCCCATGTCGGCCGTATCGTCGAACACCACCACCCCGCCATGCCCGATCAGCGCGTCGGCCGAGGTATAGCTCTCGTAATCGAAGACGATGTCGAACTGGTCCGGGTGGAGATAGGCGCCAAGCGGCCCGCCGACCTGCACCGCCTTGACCGGGCGGCCGCTGGCAGTGCCGCCGCCGATGTCATAGACAAGCTCGCGCAGGCTCACGCCGAAAGCCGCCTCGTAAAGGCCGCCGTGCCTGATGTTGCCGGCAAGCTGGATCGGCATCGTCCCGCGCGAGCGAGCAAAACCCAAGGCGCCATATTCCGCGCTCCCCCCTTCCGCCAGAATATGCGGCACCGCGGCAAGGGTCAGGACATTGTTGACGACCGTGGGGCAACCGAACAGCCCCTCGATAGCAGGCAGCGGGGGTTTTGCGCGCACTTCGCCGCGCTTGCCTTCAAGGCTGTTGAGCAGCGACGTTTCCTCGCCGCAGACATAGGCCCCCGCACCCACCCGGACCTCGATATCGAACGGGGCGATCAGCGGCGAACATGCGGCGATCGCCGCGCGCAACTTGGCAATCGCGTGCGGGTATTCGCTGCGCACATAGATGAAGCCTTTGGCTGCGCCCACCGCAAGGCCCGCAATCGCCATCCCCTCGATCAGGGCGAAGGGATCGCCCTCCATCACCATCCGGTCGGCAAACGTTCCGCTATCGCCCTCGTCCGCGTTGCAGACGATGTATTTGCGCGTCCCCGGCGCATCGGCAACGGTTCGCCACTTGATGCCTGCGGGAAAGCCCGCCCCGCCCCGGCCACGCAGCCCGGAGGCGATCACCTCCTCGATGATCTGATCTCCTGGCAGCAGCCTCGCGCGGTCAAGGCCCGACCAACCGCCGCTGGCGGAATAATCGGTCTGGCTGAGGGGCTGCGTCTTGCCGGCGCGAGCGAAAGTCAGGCGTTGCTGCCTGGCAATGAAAGGATGTTCGGCAATAGGACCGATCGCCTTGGGACACCGGCCAGCGAGCACGGCTTCGACGTCATCCGGCACCACCGGACCCCAACCTTTCCCGTCAATCTCGACCAGCGGCTCGAGCCAGTGCATGCCCCAGCTCGAGACTCGTTCGACCGTGCAGCCGGCAGCGACAAACGCGACCGCGACCGCATCCGCTCCGCACGCGAGCGCAAGGGCATCATCCGAGATGCGCACCACGGTCATTGCGCGCGCACCAGAGCGACCAGCGAAGCCTCGTCGAGCCGGGCGTGCACCGCGTTACCCACGCGCGCGCTTGGCCCGACACTGCACAGGCCGAGGCAATAGACCGTGCCGAGCCGCACCCGTTCGCCCGCCGCCGCCCTGACGGCGGGCATCATGGCCTCGACTCCGCGCGCCTTGCAGGCCTCGGCGCGGCAGATTTCGACCCGCGGGCGCGGATCGGGAGATGCGGTGAAATCGTGGTAGAAGCTCACCACTCCGTGAACTTCGGCCCGGCTGAGGTTCAGGGCCTGTGCCACGATCCTTTCGGCTTCAGCGTCGATGCAGCCGAATTCCGCCTGGATTTCGTGCAGGATCGGCAGCAGCGGGCCCTCGTGCTCTGCAAAGCGGGCGCAAATCTCGCCTGTTCGTTCAGCGCGATCGGTCACGGCAGTTCGTCGACCTTTCCGCAGTTTTTCGAAAGAACACGAGTGCCGGAACGCCGGTCGGGATCATCCACGATGCCGCGTTCCACCAGATTCTTGCCCTGCGCATTATCGTTGAGGGCGTAGACCTCCCCGCGCGCCGCGAGCCTTCCCGGGCTACGGAATGCCGGGTAGGCGCCACGTGCTGCAATACCAGCGAAGTTACCCGCGATCGCACCGGACTCCGGCCGCGGCGCGATCGCCCGCCTGCTGCTGATCCCTACTGTCATCATCTCACAAGCCAGCACCTGTCCACCAGCGAGCCTTGCCCCCGAGGCAACACCCTGCCCTTCAATGCCTTGCTCCGCAACCTTGGTGTGCAGGTCGGCTGGCAATCCGATGACCTCGCAGGCTTGGCAACTATCGTTGGCGCGGGTGTGCGCGGAGCGTGTTCAGGATCACACAGTCCGTATCTCATTTCATCAACAAGACACAGGTGTATTGACTGTTGCAAAAATTAAAGGCAGCGTCGCGATACAGGTGTGTATCGGGATCAGGGGTCGACCTGCTCCTGCCCGGACCCACGGCTGCTTTCGGCACCCGGTGTGCCCGACAAAGGGGGTTTCGACATGGCCAAGACCAATTCATTCCGACGCGCTTTCTCCTTTGCAGCCGTGCTGTTGGCAAGCACCGCTGCGGTATCGCCGTCTTTCGCGCAAGGGACTGACAATTCCGCTGATCAGGACGACAAGGATGGTGCCACAAGCGCCTCGACGATCATCGTCACGGCCAATCGCCGGAGCGAGGTCATCTCCCAAGTGCCGATCGCAATCTCGGCAATCACAGCCGAGGATTTCGAGCGGCGCAATGCGCTCAGCCTTGACGACCTGCAGGCGGCCGTGCCGGGACTGCGGCTGGTGGACATCGGGCCGGGTTCGCAGCGCATCCAGTTGCGCGGTGTCTCGCAATATCTCGGCCAGGCGACCGTCGGCAATTACATCGACGAATTCTCGGTCACCAACCTTGGACCTCAAGGGATCGCGGAAGTACAATTGCTCGACCTCGAGCGGGTTGAAGTGTTGCGCGGTCCGCAACCCGCACTCTACGGCGAAAGCTCGATGGGCGGCACGATCCGCTACATCACCGCCAAGCCTGACCTTGACGAGTTCTCGGGCTCGGTCACTGGCGAACTCAGCACGATCAAGAGCGGCGAGGAAGGCTACCGCGCGGAGGGCTTCATCAATGTGCCGATCGCGCCGGGCGTCGCAGCCCTGCGGATCGCGGCCCAGCACCGCGATGTCGGCGGATGGGTCGATAGCCCCACCGCAGACGATTACAACGACCGCCAGATCACGACCATCAGGGGCAAGCTGCTGGTCGAACCGAGCCCCGAGTTCTCGATCAGCGCGACAGTGCTTTACAACGAATCCAAGCAGGACAACGTGAGCTTCTCGCTCGACGGTCTCACCACCGCGCAGACCACGCTCACCCCGGCGTCTCAGGACTACCTGCTCGGTTATCTTGAGGCGAGTTACGATTTCGGTGCGGTCGAACTGCTCAGCGTCACCGGCTACATCGACCAGTCGAGCTTCGCGCGTCGCGACATCGGCCCGTTCTTCAACACGCTGTTCGGCGGCCCGGTCTTCACCCAAGTGTTCTCCGATGCAGGCGGCGATTTCGAGCGCTTCTCGCAGGAACTCCGCCTCACGTCCGACAGCAGTGGCCGCTTGCGTTATGTGATCGGCGGCATCTACGCGGAAGGCAAGGGCACGGGGCTGGCACTCTCGACCTACCGGCCGGGCCCGATACCGGCCTTCGGGATCTTCAACGACAGTTTCGCAAGCCGTACTAAGAGCGAGACGATCGCCGTCTACGGCAACCTTCAACTCGATCTGATCGATTGGCTGACCATCGAGGCCGGTGGCCGCTATTTCCGCGAGGAACTGGATCAACGCTCGGTCACCACGTTCTTCGATGCTGACGGCCCCGGCGAAAATGTGGTGACGAGGCTGGGACGTGAGGCCACATTCGACACCTTCAACCCGCGCATTTCGATTACCGCCAACTTCGATGGCTCGATCATCTATGCCTCGGCCGCCAAGGGTTTCCGGTCCGGCGGGTTCAACCTCGCTCCTGCCGCTCCCAATCCGACCTTCGATCCTGAAAGCCTGTGGACCTACGAAGCGGGGACCAAGCTGACCTTCCTCGGAGGCGCAGCCTATATCGAGGCGGCTCTGTACTATCAGGACTACACCGGCATCCAGTCGACCAACGTCACGCCGCTCGGCGCGACGGCCGTGTTCAACTCGGGCGCAGCCGACGGCTTTGGTTTCGACCTTGCACTGGTCCTGACGCCGAGTGAGACCTTCCAGTTCAGCGCCAGCTTCGGTCACAACGACGTGGCATTCACCACCAACGCCGTCGACAAATTCGCGGGCGATCCGCTGGATCTGGTGCCACCCTACAACATCTCGGTGGCGGCCGACTGGACCCCACGCGTGTCCGACAGCTTCGATCTGCTCGTCCACGCCGATCTCAACTATGTCGACGAGGCTGCGATCATTCTGCGGCAGATCGGTGCGCTCGGATTCGACACCGTAGCACCGAACGAGGCGCGGGTGCTCGTGAACAGCCGGATCGGTGCCGATTTCGGGGCGTTCGAGACCTATGTCTTCGCGACGAACCTGTTCAACGAGTTGAAGGAGGTTAACCCGGACTTCGGCGCCTTCGTCGAACCGATCTTCACCCAGCCGCGCACCGTCGGCATTGGTGTAAGGGCCAACTTCTGATGGCAGGGGGGGCAGGCATGCTGCGCGCGGTCAGCGCCGGTGCCGCACTCGCGCTTGTCCCCCTACCGTTCTCGTGTCTTGCCGCCGAGGACAGCGCGGCACCGCAGGGCGCAGCGAAGGCCCCGGTGCCGGTCCACTTCGTCGACAACTTCACCCAGACCTTTGCCGTTCCGCCCGGCTTCCTGTGGGCGGAGATGAAGCGGATGTATCTGGACGGCAGCAAATACCGCGATCTGGGCTTTGCCATCGAAGTGTTGCCGCCTACGGCCGAAGCGCCGCTTGGCGGAACCATCGCCTCGCGCAGAGAGGGCGAGGTTGTGGATCGCGTCAAGGCGCTGTTCACCGCGATCGACGAGACCAACCGCTTCCTCGCATTGCGGGTGCTCTATAACACCGGCATCACAGCTTACGTCAGTTACGACGTGCGGGAAACAAGTGGCGGATCGCAAATGCAATTGATCGTCCACGCCCAGCAGCCCATGCCCGAGACCCGCGCCCTGCCCGACGCCGAAACCGTACGGCGCGAGGCCGAGGCGCAGACCGAATTCCATTATGGCCAGCTGGTCACGATCTGGGCGGCCGAGGCCCAGCGGATCGAAACCCTTTACCGGGCCGGAATGGCCCGTGGATCATCGCAGTAGATCAGCGCCGCACGGTGCGTGCGTTTCGGCGCATTGATCAATACGATACATATGTGTATCGCTCATACCCGAGAGGGAGACGCCATGATCAGCGAGACTGTTCTTGCCGACTACCGGGCGCATGGGGTGGCCTATGTGCCGCAGGTGCTTCCACCGGAATGGATCGAGCGCTTGGCCGAAGCGACCGACGCGGCTCTGGCGAGCGCCCCGGATGATGCCGAGATCTACGAAGGTTCGCGGGCGACGCCACATTCCTATGGCGAGTTGCAGGTGTGGAAGCGGCTCAGCCCCTTCCGCGAAGCGATCTTCGAAGGCAGCCTTGCCCGCATCGCCGCACAGGCGATGGTCTCTTCAGACGCACGTTTTTTCTACGATCAGTTGCTGGTCAAGGAACCGGGGTCGATCCGCCGCACGCCGTGGCATCAGGACATCCCCTATTGGAAAGTCTCGGGCCGGCAGATCTGTTCGATCTGGCTCGCTCTCGACACCATACCGGGCAGTGCCGCGCTTGAATTCGTGCGCGGTTCGCACCTCTGGGATGAGCATAACCCGCAGCACTTCATGGACGCCTCGCCCTATGAAGGCACAGGCCTAGCCGCCCTACCCGATATCGAGGCAGCTCGGCCGGATTACGATATCGCCTCCTTCGATCTCGCTCCGGGCGATGCACTGGTCTTCCAGGGAGCGATTGTGCATGGCGCACCGCCCGCAGGCGAAGCGGCTCGGCGGCGCGCATGGTCGACGCGGTGGCTGGGCGACGATGCGCTCTTCGCCGAAAAACCGGGCGAACGGGCTTTCCCCGCGGACGATACGGGGCTCGAACATGGCAAGCCCTATGCGGGTCCGAATTATCCGCTGATCCATCACGGGAGCTGAAGCGATGGCACGACCCTTCAGAGATACATTGCTGCGCACCGTCTTGTTTGCCTTCGCCCTGCCCGCAGCACTGGGCGCCACCTGCGCATCGGCGCAGACCGCTGCCCCTGCGGTGCAAACGAAGATCGCACCCACCCCTGCCCCGAAGGCGCAGCTGACCGCGGTGCATGACGAGCTGGTCGCGATGCTGCGCCCCTTCGATCTGTCGCTGCGCGGCTTGCTTGGCGATCCCGTCCCGGTTTTGCCACCCGACACGCTGGAGCACTGGGAGACGGTCGCGGCCAAGGGGGCAGGCTTTCGCGCCAGGCTCGAGGCCATTGCCGCCGATGATCTCGACGAACAGGATCGCCTGACGCGCGACTACCTCATCGCCCTGACCCACGGGATCGAGGAATATCCGCGCTTCTGGCTCTATGCCTTTCCGATCACGCCCTATGCGGGCGGATGGCAGCACAACACCATTCGCCAGTCGGCGATCAGCACGCCGCTGGAGACGGCGGAACAGCGCGCCCACTATCTCGACGCGGTCAGGGCTTATGCGGCGCACGTCCGCTCGCAGGCGGACAAGCTGGAACTGCAAGCCGATCGCGGCATTCGCATCGCCCGACCGGCGATCCCAGGGGCCCGCCGGACCGCCGCCAATCTCGCGCAGGCGTCCGCCGCCTTCGTGCCCTCGCCCGAACGTCTTTCCTCTGCGCTCCCCGAAGAGGCAGCGTCCTTCCGCGCCGAGGTGGCTGCACTGGTCGAAGGTGAATTGGCTCCGGCCTTCAACGCACTCGGAACCATGCTTGATGACGCCTATCTCGCCGCCGCCCCGGAACACCCGGGACTGATGTGGCAGAATGGCGGCGCCGATCACTACGCGCGTCTTGCACAGCTGCACACCGGGACGGACCTGTCTCCGGACGAAATCCATGCGATCGGCGTCGGGATCCTGCACGACGCGCGGGCCGAACTGGCCACGATCAAGCAGAGCGTCGGCTTTTCGGGCAGCGACCGCGCATTCGCGGCGATGGTCGATGCCGATCCGCGCTTTTCGGCGACGACGGCCGAGGACGTCGAAGCCCATTTCCGGCGCGCGATGGAGCGGATCGAACCCGTCCTCCCGCGCTATTTCTCGCTGCTACCCAAGGCGCCCTACGGCGTCGAACGAGCCCCGCGCCATATCGAGGAGGGGATGACTTACGGCTTCTATCGTTCGCCGACGCCCGAGCAGCCGGTCGGGGCCTATGTCTATAACGGTGCCTCGCCAGAGACGACCTCCTACGCCAACGCCGCTGCGCTGATCTATCACGAGCTGTTGCCCGGCCACCATTTCCAGATCGCCCTGCAGCAGGAAAACAAGGCCCTGCCGCTCCTGCGCCGCGCCAACGGCTTCCTGTTTCTCAACGCCTATGTCGAAGGCTGGGCAGAATACGCCGCTGATCTGGCGGATGAGATGGGGATGTATGCGACCCCTTACGAGCGCTTCGGACGGCTCTATTCCAAGATGTTCCTCGCCAATCGCCTCGTGGTCGACACCGGCCTCAACGCGAAGGGCTGGACGCATGAGGAAGCGCGCCGCTTCATGCAGGACAATACCTTCGCCTCCGATGCCGAGATCGAGAGCGAGCTGCTGCGCTATTCGACCGACATTCCAGGCCAGGCGCTGTCCTATGCGATGGGGCAACGTGAGTTGCTGCGGATGCGCGACGAGGCCCGGGCGGTGCTCGGCGAGCGGTTCAGCTTCCCGGCCTTTCATGCAGAGGTGCTTTCGCCAGGGGCCTTGCCGATGGACTTGCTCGACGCTCGCCTGAAGCGCTGGCAGGCTGAGCAGCTTGCGGAATAGCGCGCCTCAGATGAAGGAGGCGATCTTGTCGAGCGGCTTCTTCTTCAGTGCGTGGAGCGGAACAGTCGCCCCTTCCGCCGGATAGCCGACCACTAGCAGCAGGTAGGGCTTTTCGGACTTCGGCCGTGCGCACAAGTCGTTGAGGAAGGTCATCGGCTTGGGGGTGTGAGTCAGCATGCACAGCCCCGCATGGTGAAATGCGGCGATAAGGAAACCCATGGCGATGCCGACGCTCTCGGGGACGTAGTAGTTCTGCTGCTCGCCGTCCTCGTCGATGCCGCCCTTGCGCTGACCGAAGACCGCGATGATCCACGGCGCGTGTTCGAGATAGGGCTTGTTCGCATCGGTGCCGAGCGGGGCGAGCGCGCCGAGCCATGCCTCTCCGGCCTTGCCGGCATAGAATTCGCGTTCTTCCTTCTCGGCCAGCTCGCGCAAGGTGGCCTTGGCCTCGGGCGTGCCGATCGCACAGAAGTGCCATGGCTGGTGATTCGCCCCGCTCGGCGCGAGGCCGGCAGCTGCGATCGCCGCCTCGATCACGGCACGCTCGACCGGACGATCCGAGAATTCGCGCACGGTGTGGCGCTTCTTCATCCGGGCGAGGAATTCCTGCGCTTCGTCAAGCATCCGAGCAGGCGGCAGCTCGACATGGTCCATGAGGGGGATCGCTTCATGTTCCTTCATTCTTCGTTCTCCGGAGATTTGCCACGCCGACCGCCCCGACTGGCGAACGACGCTCACTTCCCGTCGCCCTCCCCGTCCAGAGCGAACCGCCGGATCAGCGCGGCCTCATCGGGCGCTCGGCCGTGGAATTCGCGATAGGCCTGTTCGACCGGCACGCGATTGGCCCGGGAGAGAACGAGGTCGAAATAACGCTCTCCCGCCTCCTTGTCATGCAGACCCTCGGGAGCGCGCAGGAACACCTCGGCAAGATCGGCGGCGAGAATGTCGGACCACAGGTAAGTGTAGACATTCGCCGCATATTCGCGCGACCAGGTGTGATATGCGGCCGACGCCTGCATGATCGGGTCGGCCGAGGCGGGAAAACCCCGCTCGGCCAGCACGGCGGCTTCGAAAGCATTGACATCGGGGATCGGCGCGTCGGCCTGATGCAGCTTCTGGTCGACCAGCGCCATCGCCATGTATTCGGGATTGACGCTGAACACCCTTTCGTACTGCCGCGCCGCGCGCAACCGTTCGCGCAGGTCTGCCGGCATGGTCTTTCCGGTGCGATGGTGCGGCAGGCGGTCCAGAGTGCGGTCGGTCAGCAGCCAACGCTCGTTGAGCAGCGAGGGCACCTCGACGAAATCCCACGGGACGGTCAGCGATGCGGTACCGTTGTAGCTCGCGGTGCTCGCCAACATGTGCAGCACATGTCCGAACTCGTGGAACAGCACGTTGGCATATTCGAAGGGAAGGAGGATTTCCTCCCCCGCGGCGGCTTGGGGTGGGCTTGAATGGAGCACAATCACCGGCAATTCACCGGGGCCAAGATCCCCGGTCGGACGGTACTGCGTCGCCCAGGACCCTTGCGGTTTCTGCGGGCGCGGACGGATGTCGAGGTAGACGATCCCCACAGGTGCGCCCTCGCGCCGCGCGAGATAGACTTCGATATCCGGACTGACGGTGGGAACGCCGCTCAGACGTTCGAAACTGTAACCGTAAGTGTCTCCCGCCGCGGCAAAGATCGCGTCACGCACGTGCGGCAAGGGGAAGTATCCCGCGATCTCCTGCGCGTCGATGCCGAAGCGTTCGCGCGTGAAGCGGTCGAGGTAGTGGATGCGGTCCCACGGTTCGAGGGTGTCGATCCCGTCCTCGCGTGCGAGCACAGCAAGCTCGGCCATGCGGCGGGCATCGGCGGCCATGACCGCGTTCCAGTTCGTCTCGATGATGTCCAAGGCGCGCTCGGGCGTGCCGACCATGCGTGAGGCCAGCACATAATCGGCAAATCGCGGATAGCCGAGCAACCGGGCCTTGGCCTTGCGCAGGGCAAGGATCTCGGCCGCAATCGGGCGGTTGTCGAACGCGCCTTCGGTGCCGCCGCGGTTCATCCATTGCTGCCACACTTCCCGCCGGGTGTCCCGATCGCGCACGAAGGTCTGCACCGCGAAGACCTGCGGGCGCTGGTTGGGGATCGCGAAAGCCCCCTCTCGCCCGCGACTTCTGGCAAGCTCGGCAGCGGCGGCGATCTGCGCCTGCGGCAAGCCATCGAGCCGCGCTGCGTCTTCCAGGAAAATGAACTGTCCGGCAGCCTCACGGTTGAGGTTCTGGTTGAGCTGGAGCTGGAGGCTGGCAAGCTTCCCGTCGATCTCGGCAAGCCGCGCGCGATCGGCTGCTCCCAGCCCTGCCCCCGCACGTGCCATCGCCGCATAGGTCAGCTCGGTCAGCCGCGCGTCTTCAGGATCGGATATTCCAGCCGGAAGCGCGCGGTAGACCGCCGAGACGCGCGCGAACAACGCCTGATCGGAGAGGGCTTCGGCCTGCACCGCTTCGTTCATCGCGACCAGACCGGGGCCGACGGCGCGCCAGCTTTCCTCGGAATGAGACGAAAGGTAGGTGCGCAACAGCGCCATCAACCGCCGCAGCGGGCGGCCGGCCCGGTCGAGCGGCGCGACCGTGTTCGCAAAGCTCGGCGGAGCGGGATCGGCCGCGATCGCGGCGAGTTCACGGCGGTACGCTTCCACAGCGGCAGGAACCTGCTGCGCGAGCCCTTCAGGCGATGCACGGTCGAACGGCGGCAGGCGCCATTCGCCTGTCCAATCCGAAAGCACGCTCGGCGCCGTCTGGTCCGCTGCCGCAGCCGCTGGCGCCTGCGCCATGATCGACACCGAACACGCCAGCGCGATGGCCAGCCGGATGCTCACTCGCTCGGCTCCTGCGCTGCCGTTGCAGGCGGCGCATAGGTGCCACGCGCGATTTGCCGCAGGACATCAGTCGTTTCGGCCGGGTATTCATAGAGGAAGTTGTGGCTCGCATCTGCAGGCGCAACGATCCGGGTCGAATTGTTCGAGTAGTCGAGATAGCGCTCCCGGGCGACGGCATAGAAATTCTGCAACCGCTGCGCCTCGCGCTGCTCGGCATTGCGCACGGTGGAGACATCGGACAGGCCGACTGCGTTCTGAGGCGCAAACAGATAGAGCGGGACATTGCCCAGCTCACCCTCGTAAAAGCCGGTCTCATAGCCCACCGCCGCCATCCCTTGCGGGGTCAGTTCGCTATAGATTGAATGGGCCGCCATTTGCGTGCGCGGCCGGGTCACGTAGGCCTTCTGGATGGCGGCGGCCTCGCCCATGGTGGCGTCGATCTTGCGCTCAAGGGCGACGTACGCCGGCGGGGTTTCCTGAGCGCCCTTCAGGGCCTGGTAGTCGAGCGCGAACAGCGCGAAGACACCGTTCCACCACGGATCGGAGGACAGCGAAGAGAGTTCCTCAAGCCGCGGACCGTAAAGGATCACGTCGGGCGGGGTCGCATCCATCACCACCAGTGCATGCACCTGCTCCGGGCGCAAGCGTGCCATGTTGGCTGCCAGCAGCCCGCCGAAGGAATGTCCCGCCAGCATCACCGGCCCCTTGGCGCCGACCTTGTCGAGCACCTCCCACATCTGCTTCGCCTCACCCGCAGTCGAAAGCGGAAAGCGCGCAGGCCCGCTCCAGCCCGTGCCGGGGCGGTCGATCAGCACACTGCGGAACTCCGACTTGAGAGCATCGTGAAGGAACTGCATCGAGGTTCCGGGGGCATGGCCACCTCCGAACAACACGATCACCGGTCCCTTGTTCTCCGGCCCCTCGGCAAGCACGTGCAACCTCTGCCCGTCGACCTCCACGAAACTGCCGGGCGCGGGGTAGAGCCGCTCCATTTCGGCGACGCGGTAAAGATGAACCCCGCTGCCGACCGCCATGGCGGCGGCAAGCAGCAGCAAGGGGGCAGCAGCCCACCTGCGGCGGGTCAAGAGGAACACAACGGCGGCCAGCACCGCCACAAGAGCGGCCAGAACAAGGCCTGCCCAGTCATTGCTCAAGAACCCGTGCATCGCCGCTTTACCCCCTTGGCCTGTTCGTCACCAAGCGAGCTTACGATACACATGTGTATCGCGCAATCACTGTGTTGCCCCATCGGGCCACGGATCAGTCTTTGCCGAAAAGTACGCGGTTGTAGTGCGGCAGCATCGCCCGCCGCTCCTCGGCGCTTTCGCCGAGTTCGAGCGTGTAGTAGCCGATCTGGTGGAAATAGGTGATGCGGGCGCGGGCTTCGGCATCCTTGGCTGCGTAGCCGTCTTGCAGGAACATGCCGGCAATCGCCTGGATCCGGCCGAGGTCGACGCTGCGCACCCGCCCGTGAACGGCAGGATCGACCCGCGCCCATTGCCGGATCGCGGCTTCGAGCCGGGGATCGAACTGGCGTTCCTCGATCCACAGGTCGATCAGCCGCTGCATCCGTTCGGCCAGCGTGCCGGGCTCGGCGATCCGGTCGAGGAAGTGGCGGGCGTTGGAGCTTTCCCAATCGAGCAGCAGATGATCGAGCAGATCCTGGCGATTCTTGAACCGCCAGTAGAAGCCGCCGCGCGTGACACCGAGACGCACCGCCAGGGGATTGATCTGCACGGCAGCAATCCCGCCCTCGATCAGCATTTCGCGCGCGGCAGCGATCCAGTCCTTCTCGACTGGAGTGTCCCTTTCGCTGGTCGCTTGCGCCTTGGCCGACATGCCCGCTGCGTTAGGCATGCTGCGATCCATGTCAATCCAACGCTTCGATGATGGCCTTTTCGCGCTGCATGATCTCGGCGACCTCCTGATTGTGGAACGCGACGTCCGCCTGCATTTTCTGACGGATATAGTCGGCAGTGAACTCGCCACCCTCGGGCTTTTTCACCGGCCAGCGGGTCTGAATGATGGTCTGGTAGATCGAAGCATCGGGGCCATCGGGACGCACCTGATGGGTGACATAAGCCGGCACCGGATTTTCAAGCACGATCATCAAGGTCAGCAACCGCGCTTCCTCGTCGATGCCGCTGACCATGATCGTCACCTTGGGCCGGCTTGTGTTGTCTTCCCGCACACCCCGGACAGCGCCCAGCCATGCCGCCGGATCGTCGGAGACCTGCGAGACGGCAAAGCCCTGCTGGCGCATCCTTTCGCCGTCGACATAGAGCCGCTTCAAGTGTTTCCACACGACGTCCGCTGGCTTCCCGACGCGCATTTCATAATGATCGGCGAAAGGGGCGAGAACGGTCTCGGTATCCTGAGCGACGGGAGCGGCAGCGGCCTTGTCTTCCGCCAGCGCGGGCCATGCGGTACCCAGCGTCGCGGCGGGAACGAGGCACAGCCCCATCACGACTTTGCGTAGTGTCATCGGCACGTCTCCCCAAAGCGGGCGCGAGAAAAACATTGCTCAAGCGCCTGCAGACATGAATACAGATGTGTATCGTCCGGTCAATGCGACGTGGGGGGAGTGGGAATGAACGGTGCACGAAGCGATGGAGGGCGACGCTGGTCATCGCCGCTGATGTTCGTGATCGCCGCGATCGGCTTCGCGGTCGGGCTCGGCAACTTGTGGCGCTTTCCCTATCTGGCGGGGCAGAACGGTGGGGGTGCGTTCATCCTGCTCTACATCGGCGCGGTGTTCGTCATCGGCCTGCCGCTGGTCATCGCCGAACTGGCGATCGGGCGCACGGGCGGCGCCGATCCGGCCCGGGCGTGGCAACATGTCGCTGCGAACGAGGGCCGCTCTCCGTTGTGGGGCGCTGTCGGCTACCTCGGCGTTGGCGCGAGTTTCCTGGTCGTATCGTTCTACTGCGTCATCGGGGGGTGGACGCTCGCCTTCGCCTGGAACGGGGTGAGCACTCTGGCCGGCATCGGGGGAACGCTGGACTTCGCGGCCCTGCTTGCCGATCCGTGGGCGTTGATGGCGTGGCAGACCGCCTTCATCGCGATCAACCTCCTGATCATCCGGCTGGGCCTGCAGAATGGACTTGAGCGGGCGATGGCGGTGATGATGCCGATGCTGGCGTTGAACCTGTTCGGCATGCTCGCCATCGCGGTCTTCCAGCCCGGGTTCGTCCCGGCCCTCAAGTTCCTGTTCGCCGTCAATCCGGACCACGTCACGTGGGACAGCGCCATCAAGGCGGTGGGTCATGCCTTCTTTTCGGTCGGCGTGGCTGCCGCGGTGATGGTGACCTATGGCGGCTATCTCGGACCGGAGGACAGGATCGGGCGGCTCGCCGCGATCATCGTTTCTGCCCAGACCGTCGTTGCTCTGCTGGCCGGGCTGGTGATCTTTCCCTTCGTCTTTTCGGTGGGGCTCGATCCGACCGAGGGGCCAACCCTGCTGTTCGTGACCATGCAGACCGTCTTCGCCACCCTGCCCGGCGGCGAATGGCTGGCAGCGGTGTTCTTCATTCTGGTGGTGATGGCCGCCGTCACCTCGAGCGTGGCGCTGTTCGAGATGCTGGCCGCCATCGGCGAGGCACGGGGGATTGCCCGCGGTCCGCTGCTGGGCGGCGCGGGGATTGCGCTGTGGGCGATCGGGATCGGCACGGTGGTCTCGTTCAATCTCGCCGCCGACTGGCACCCTCTGGCCGGTGTGCCACTGTTTGCCGAGGCCAACTTCTTCGGCGTGCTGGATATCCTGACATCCGGAATCGCGATGCCGCTCGGAGGTCTGCTGACCGCGATCTTCGCCGGGTGGTTCGTGCCGCGTGAAAGCTGGGCGAGGATGCTTGGTTGGCCGGTCGATGGCAGCATGCTGAAGGCATGGCTGATGCTTCTGCGTTGGCCTGTGCCGGTGATCCTGATCGTTACCCTTGCTGCCGGGCTGCTCTGATGCGGCATGTTAAGGTGGTTGCCCAATACACTAGTGTATTGTAGCGGTAGGAAAATGCGACCCAGGACGCCCTTCAACGCTTGGTCCCTGATCCGGGGCGGCCTTTCGCGGCAGCGGCTCTGGCAACCGCAGTGGCGCAAGGCCGAGCCGAAAAAGAGCTACGACGTCGTCATCATTGGCGGCGGAGGTCACGGGCTGGCGACGGCCTATTATCTCGCCGCGCGCCACGGCCTGCGCAATGTCGCGGTGCTGGAAAAGGGCTGGATCGGCGGGGGCAACACCGGTCGCAACACCACGGTGATCCGCTCGAACTACTTCTATCCCGAAAGCGCGGCTTTCTACGATTACGCTTTGACTCAGTACGAGCAGCTCTCGCGCGAGCTTGATTACAACATCATGTTCTCGCGCCGGGGGATGTGGGTTCTGGCCCATGATCCGCACCAGCGCGACCGGATGCGCCATTCGGCGAACGCGATGCGGCTCAACGGGGTGGATTCCGAATTCCACGATGCCGGCGGGGTCTATGCCGCCATCCCCGGGCTCAACCCCGATCCGCGCCACAGGATCTGGGGTGGGCTGCTGCAACCACGCGGCGGCACTGCGCGCCACGATGCGGTGGCATGGGCCTATGCGCGGGCGGCCGATGCGCATGGCATCGACATCATCGAGCAATGCGAGGTCACCGGCTTCGAGCTTGTCGGTGGACGTGTCGCGGGGGTGAAAACCAGCCGCGGCATGATCGGGTGCGGCAAGGTCGGCGTCGCGGTCGCCGGGCATTCGAGCGACATCGCACGGCTTGCCGGACTGACCTTGCCGATCCAGTCCTACGCCTTGCAGGCCTTCGTCACCGAACCGGTCAAGCCCTGCCTCGATACGGTGGTGATGTCGCCTGCGACCGGCGCCTATGTCTCGCAGACCGACAAGGGCGAGCTGGTGCTGGGCGCGGGGCTCGATCTCTATCTGTCCTATGCCCAGCGCGGCAATCTGCCGTGGATGGAGCGCGCGGCGCAGGGCCTTGTCGATCTGTTTCCGCAGTTTTCGCGGCTTAGGTTCCTGCGCCAATGGGCCGGCATCTGCGACGTGACCCGCGATTCCTCGCCGATCATCGACGAGAGCGCGGTGGCAGGGCTCCATTTCAGCTGTGGCTGGGGCACGGGCGGCTTCAAGGCGATCCCGGCGGGCGGGGTGTGCCTCGCCCATCATCTCGCCGCAGGAGAGCGCCACCCCCTCGCCGCCTTTGCCAGCTTCGAACGCTTCGCGACGGGGCGCCTTGTCGACGAGGCGGGCGCTGCGGGGATTGCCCACTGATGCTGCGGATAGCCTGCCCCTTTTGCGGCCCGCGCCCGGAAAGCGAGTTCCACTGTGCCGGCGATGCAGACCGCCGACGCCCGCCCGCCGATGCGAGCGATGCCGCGTGGGCGGACTACCTCTATCTGCGCGCGAACCCCAAGGGGCTGCACCGCGAACGCTGGGTCCATGTGATGGGCTGCGGCCAGTGGTTCATCGCCGAGCGCGACACGGTGAGCCATGCCGTCATTGGCACCTCGCCGCTGCCTGCGCCCGGCGGCGGAGACGCGGCATGACCGCCTGGCGGCTCCCCGAAGGCGGCGCGCTGATCGACCGCGACCGCCCGCTGCGCTGGCGCTGGGCTGGCCGCGAGCTCCAAGGCTTTGCCGGTGACACGATCGCCTCGGCGCTGCTGGCCAACGACGAGGTCCTCGCCGCACGCAGCTTCAAGTATCACCGCCCGCGCGGGTTGATCGGGGCGGGTCTGGAAGAGCCCAATGTGCTGGTGCAGCTGGGCAGCGGCGCACGCACCGTGCCCAATCTCAAGGCCACTGCCGTTGCGATCGAAGAAGGTCTGGAGGCGGCCCCGGTCAATTGCTGGCCCTCGCCCGGGTTCGACCTGTTGGGCCTCAACGCGCTGATCAAGCCCTTCATCCCGGCCGCGTTCTATTACAAGACGTTCAAATGGCCCGACTGGCACCTGTTCGAGCCGCTGATCCGGCGCGCAGCGGGGCTCGGCACGGCCCCTGCCCTGCCCGATCCCGACAGCTACGAACACGCCTTCGTGAGCTGCGATGCACTGGTGATCGGCGGCGGACGGTCGGGCCTCACACAGGCCCTTGCCCTTGCGCAGCGCGGCCTCGATGTCGTGATTGCAGAACACGAACCGTTCTTGGGAGGGCATGGCCGCGGCGCGAGAGCGCAGGACGACAAGGAGCTTGCCCAGCTCGTTGCAAGCCTGGCGGCACTCGGCAACGTGCGGATGTGGCTGCGCACGCTGGTCTTCGGTGCCTATGACCATCATGCCTTCGGCCTGCGCCAGATGATCGCGAACCCGCAGGACGATGAGCCCCGCGAACGGCTGATCCACGTGCGCTGCAAGCAGTGCGTCCTGGCCAGCGGAGCGATCGAGCGTCCGCTGCTGTTCGCAAACAACGATCTGCCGGGCATCATGCTGGCATCGGCAGGCCTTGCCTATCTCCACCGACAGGCTGTCGTGCCGGGTCGCCGGATCGGGTTTGCCGTGAACAATGATGCCGGGTGGAAGGCTGCCCTCGCCTTCCTGCGACGGGGCGTGCGTCCGGCATTCGTCGTCGATAGCCGGCCGGCCCCGCAGGGTCCTGCCCTTGAGGAGTTGGGGCTCGCCGGGGTGCAGGTCTTTGGCGCCGCCCGGATCGAACGTGCGCTTGGGCGCAGGCGCGTGCGCGGTGTGCGCGTTTCGGGGAAGTTCGGTAGCCTGAACCTTGCGTGCGATGCCTTGCTGGTTGCGGGCGGCTTCAACCCTGTCGTCAGTCTCCATTCCCAGGCATCGGGCCAGCTTGACTGGCGGGAGGATCTGGCGAGCTTCGTCCCGCGCGAAGATCTCGCCGGTTGGCAGATCGTCGGGCGTGCTGCGGGCAAGGGCCTGCCGCCCGTGCCCGCCATCGCCACCCCCGATCCCCATGCCGGATCGAGCGGCAGCATATGGGTCGATTACCAGAACGATGTTACACTCCGCGATGTCACCTTGGCGGCCCGCGAATCCTACACCTCGGTCGAGCATCTCAAGCGCTACACCACGCTGGGCATGGCGACCGATCAGGGCAAGACGTCGAACGTCAACGGGCTGGCCGTCATGGGGCACCTGACCGGCCGTGCCCCCGCAGCGGTCGGCACGACCCGCTTTCGCCCGCCCTACGATCCCGTCACCGTCGGCGCCTTCGCTGGCGAGGCACGGGGGGCGCTTCTCGACATGGTCCAGCGCCTGCCGGCGCACGATCTGCACCTGTCGCTGGGCGCGCGGATGATGGAATACGGCTCGCACCTGCGGCCCGCGGCCTATCCCGGACCGGGCGAAACGCTCGATGAGGCGATCACCCGCGAAGTCCGGGCGGTGCGCGAAGCGGTCGGCCTGTTCGACGCCTCCCCCCTCGGCAAGATCGAGGTCCATGGACCCGATGCGGCACAGTTCATGGACCTCGTCTGCGTCGGCACGATGGCGAACCTCGCGCCCGGACGCTGCCGCTATACCCTGTTCGCCGCCGAGACCGGGATCGTGATCGACGACGGGGTCTGCGTGTGCCGTCCTGACGGCAGCTTCATCCTCGGCACCAGCAGCGGCGGGCGGCAGCGGATGCTGGCGCAGCTGGAGGAATATCTCCAATGCGAATGGCCGCAGCTGAAGGTCGCCATGATCGACGTGTCCGACCAGTGGGCCGTGCTCACGCTGGCCGGCCCGCGTGCGCGCAGCGTGCTGGAGCGCGGTGGCATCGCGATCGATGTCTCGCCCCGATCCCTGCCGCATCTCGGCTATGCCGAGGGCCAATTGGAGGGCAGGCCGATCAGGGTCTCGCGCGTGTCCTATTCCGGAGAGCTCAGCTTCGAGGTCTCCTGCCCGGCGGACCTTGCCGATGATCTTGCCGGCCGGCTGCTGGTGGCCGGCGCTGGTGACGCCATCGTCCCCTTCGGGATCGAGGCGCTCGACGTGATGCGCATCGAGAAAGGCTTCCTCCATGTCGGCAACGAAACCGATGGCACCACCATGCCGCAGGACGTCCGCTTCGGCGCCGCATTGACCCGCAAGGCTTCGGACTTCATCGGACGGCGCGGCGCCTTGATGCCCGTCGGCAGGGATCGGGGCCGCAAGCAGCTGGTGGGACTTGCGAGCCTTGACGGTGCGCGCCTCCCCGTCGGCGCGCATGTGCGCGCTGCGAGCGGGAGAGGATCGGACGGGTGGGTCACCTCATCGGTCATTTCGCCGACACTGGGCCGCCCGCATGCCCTCGCCATGATCGCCGATGGCGAAGCCCGGATGGGCGAGGAGATCGCGCTATGGGACCTTGGCCCGGACAACCGCGGGCGCACCTATGGGGCGATCATCGTCGAGCCTTGCGCCTTCGATCCCGAGGGCCGGAGGATGCGCGATGCGGCTTGATCCGGCGACCATGTGCGAGCGGCTTGCCGAAGGCGACCTCGCCCTCGTTCGCTATGCCAGCTGGCGGCGCTGCGGCGGGATGGTCCCGGCGGTTGCCGGTATCGCGCAGGCAGCGTCTTTCGGCGAGCTTCAGCCGGTGGGCGATGGCCATGCCGCCGCCATCGCACCGGATCGCTGGGTATGGATCGCCACCGGCGTCAGCGCCGCGCCCGCGGCGACCCCTGATTGCATCGCCGCGGACGTTTCAGCCGCGGTCGTCGGCTATCGCATCGCAAGCTCGCGGCTCGAGGCACTGCTGCGCCGCCACGCGCCTGCCGCGATGGACGCAAACCTCCTCGCCCCGGGCTTCCGCAGGGTCGGGTTCGCGACATGGGCCATCGAACTGGCGATCCTTCCCGACCGACCGGCCCTGGTGATCGTGCCGCGCGGTCATGCAGCCAATTTCGAGACCCTCGCAGGGCACAGCAGCGCAGACAGCAAGGACGTCCCGGCATGATCCGACACGCATTTCTCGCCGCATGGCTGATTGGTGCAGCTCCCGTCGTTCAGGCGAGCGAACCTCCGGCCCCCGCCGCCGAAGCTGGCAAAGCCGAACAGCCTTCCCGGATCGTCACGGCCATCGCCGATGAGACATGGCAGGGGGTGCTGGCCAGCGACAATGCCTTGCGCGATGCAGCCGGGCTGCCCTTCGTCGGCGTGAAAGACATAGACCGTGCCGAAACCAAGCGCGATGCCGCCGCAGCCCGGGCGCGGCTTGCCCGGCTGCGGAAGATCGACCCGGTGGCGCTCACGCCGGATGAGGAGATCACGCGCCAGTTCCTCATCAAGTTCAACCAGGACGTCGCCGAAGGCCCGGACAACTGGCTGCACGACTTCGCGATCACCCCCTATAGCGGCGTTCTGCCTCTCAATGGCCTGATCGAGTTCGCCTCCAAGCGGCCGCTCGCCACCCCGGAACAGCGCGCGGAATATCTCTGGCTGCTCGCCGAGATCGGTGACCGGCTGGGCCAGATGAAGGAGAGGACCATCGCCCAGCGCGATGCCGGGATCTATCTGCCCAAGCCCGCCATCGCCTCGCTGCGCGCGACCTATCTTGCGCTCGCGGGCGGAGCGGAGGCACGGCTGGTGCCGGGCTCTGCACGGCTCGGCGCGATGCCCGCCAGCGACGCGGAGACCTTCACCGCCGCAGCGCGCGGCGTGGCTGCGGCAAGGATCACCGCCGGCCTCACCGACATCGCGTCGCTGCTCGATGCCGAGTACGAGAGCCGCGCGCCCGCTGCGATCGGTCTTTCGCAATATCCCGGCGGCCGTGAGCGTTATCGCCGCGCGATCGCCACCTACACCACCACAGACCAGTCACCCGAACAGCTCCATGCGCTCGGCCTTCGACTGGTCGCGGACACGCAGCGTCGCCTTGCCGAACTGCGCGCCGGGATCGGCTTTGCCGGGAGCCAGTCCGCATTCCACCACATGCTGGACACCGATCCGCGCTTCCGCGTCGCCGATGCCGCCGCGCTGGAGGCCCTGTTCCGCGAACAGATCGCCCGAATCGAGCCGCACATCCCCCGCTATTTCGGCCGCCAGCCCAAAGCCGGCTACGGGATCCGCCGCATCCCGGCCACCAGCGAGGGCGGTGTCGCCTTCGGCTACTACGAAAAGCCTTCGAGCGTCGAACCGCTGGGACTGTTCCGCTACAACGGCGCCAATCTCGACAGGCGCTCGATGGTGCAGGCTGCGGCGATCAATTACCATGAGCTGATCCCGGGGCACCATTTCCACCTTGCCCTGCAATCCGAGAACACCGCCCTGCCCCCGATCCGCCGCGAACTCGCGACCTTGCGGCTCAGCGCATACAACGAGGGCTGGGCCCAGTATGCCGCCAATCTCGCGATCGAGATTGGCGCGGTGATGGACCCTTACGAGCATTATGGTCTCGTCGCGCTGGACGCGATGATGGCCGCGCGGCTGGTGGTGGACACCGGGGTCAACGCCTTGGGCTGGGACTTCGCGCAGGCCCGCGACTACCTCGTGGCCCACAGCATGATGTCGCCCGATCAGGCCTCGGCCGAAGTGCTGCGCTACGCGACCGACGTGCCCGGCCAGGCGCTCGCCTACAAGCTCGGGCATGAGAAGATCTCGGACCTGCGCCGCGAAGCCGAGGCCGCATTGGGAGCGGCCTTCGACATCAGGGCGTTCCACGATACCGTGCTCGCGCCCGGAGCGGTCCCGCTTGATGTGCTCGAGGCCCATGTCCGCAACTGGATCGCGACCAGGCGCCCGCACTGATCCCCCGCATTTCATCCGAGACCGTCACCAGACTTGCCAGGCCGCAGCGAGCAAGGCGAACCAGGCGATGATGATGAACGCCGCACTGATGCCTCCGAGGGACGCGGCGAGACGCTGCGTCAGCGAGCCGGTGAGCGCGAAGGCATTGATACCGAAGGCACGGAAAAGGTAGGGAAGCGGATTGAGCCACCCGCCCAGCACCATGGCCCAGACGACATAGGCGGACGGGGCAAGCCCGAAGACCGCGATCAGGCCTCCCGCCAGCCCCTGCATCAGGCCGAGCATGACCCAGTCGAGATGCGCGGCCAGCAGCTGCTTGAAGTTGATCCCCTTGAAGGCACCCTTGCCCCATGGTTGCAGCGGGATCAGCATGGCCGATCCAAGCAATGATGCAAAAAGTATCGACAGACCGCCCGAGAAAATCAGGAGCCGCGTGGCTTCAACCTGTTCCAGATAAACCTCCCTGTTTTGACGATCAAAAGAAGTGCTCTCGCCTATTGCCCGCTCCCCCCTGCCGGCTGCCCTTCTCCGGCGCCCGCAGGGCAAATCACGAAATCGGCTTCGTCCATGGTTCGCTCGGATGGGTGATGTAACGCGCCCAGACATAACGCCACGGGATGACGAGATAAGCGACCACGATCCCGATGCTGTCCGAGTAGAGAAGCTCGAGATCGGGAGTCATGCGGCCAGCCTGCCAAGCCGGGAAGATGACGAACCCAAGCGCAATAGTCTTCCAGATCGTCTCGAGCAGGAGCAGTGGCAATATCGACAGCGGGTATCGCACGCCCAGAATGCACAGAAGGGCCAGCGCAGCGAGCATCGATTTCGCAATTACCCGGATGGCCGGCCAGCCGGCGGATTCGAATAACACCTGCTGCCAGACAAAGACGCCCATCACGCCCACGATGAGGGCGTACAGAATGCGCAGCGCATGAATGCGCCACATCGCCACGGGAGGTAGGTCAGGCTCAGGTACGGACATTGCGCAGCTTTCTGTGCACGCGAGATCGGTCGCCGAGGTTATTGGCCACCTTCACAACCGGCAATGACCACAGCCGACAAGGTCAGGACAGAATTCGTCATCCCCGTCTGCACCGTCGCATGAGGACCCAGGGCTCGCGCGTCAAAGCTTCGCACAACAGCCCTGCCGACCCGCGGGTCAGGCGTCGCTCAGGTGCAGAAAGTCGGCGGTCGCTTCGCGCATGAAGGCGCCCGGCGAAACACCTTCGCGCCTCTTGAAAGCACGCGAGAAGGCCGAAACATCCGAATAGCCGAGGAGATAGGCGATCTCCTTGAGCGAGGCACGCTGTTCGATCAGATATCCCTTTGCGAACCTGTGGCGCAGTTCTGCCAACAGTTCCTCGAACGTCGTTCCCTCCGCCCGCAGCGCGCGATAGAGACCTTGGCCGCTCAGGTTGAGTTGCCGTGCCACGTCCTCGGCCGTGACCTTCCCGGTGTGCAGCATCGGCAGGATCAGGCGCTCGACCTGTCCGGCGACCGAACGGCTCGCGTCGAGTTCGGCCAGCAGGCTGTCGGCATGCGCGCAGAACACGCTGAACGCATAGCGGGGATACTGGTTGATCCGGTAATCGAGCCACGCCTCGCTGACCCGCAGCGCGTTGCGCGTCGCGCCGAAACGGATGGGTGCCCCCAGTGCACGCTCGAACGCGGCGCGCGTGCCCGGATCCTCGTGAGTCACCTCGGCAAGCGTGGAATAGGGCGCATTGCCGGGCGTCCGGGCAGCGGAGATCAGCCAGATGAAGGTCGTCTCGGTGCATTCCGGAAAGGGCGGTTCGTCCAGCCGGTTGTCGGTCAGCCAGATGCCGTCGCCTTCGTCCGAGAGCGTGAAACGCTCGGGGCCGACAACGCTGATGTCGGTGACGAGGCGGCCGAAGCGGTTGAGCTGCTCGATGGCATCGCGCATCGTTGCCGAGGCATAGGCAATGAGACCGACGATCGAAAGATTGTCGAAGCCATGCGCAGCCGCATGTTCGATCGCGAGAGCGGGATCGTTGCACTGCCGTTTCGCCTCGCGCGTGACCCTCGCATAGAGTTCAAGCGGCACGCGTCTGTTGGGATCGATGTCTTCACCCGCCGGAAGACCTGCGGCGGCAAGCAGGTACAGCCGGTCGGCTCCCCTGGATGCTGCGTGATCGATCAGGCCAAGTACCATGCCCGCAGCGACCGACTGGCGGAAATGGCGGGTTGCCGGAAGGATGTTTTTGTCGGCCAGGGTCATTTCGGGTGTATTGCCGATGCAATACGCGAAAGGCAATCCCCGGCAGACAGAACTCAGACCCGGCGGGACGGCTGCATCACGGCGACAAGCTCATCGCGGTTGCGTGCATCATAGAGGCGCAGAAGCCGGGCAACATGGTTGCGAACCGTGAAGTGCGAAATCCCGAGTGCTCGCCCGATGCACTTGTTGGACATGCCCTGCCCGATCAGCCCAAGCACCTGTTCAAGCCGCGGCGAGAGTGGCCCGGCAGGCAACGCACCCGGCCGGATGCGGTCCGACCGGATCGTGTAGAAACTGGCACCGGGGATCTGGTAAATGAGAGCATCGACCTGCGCTCGGCGATCTGCGTCGATGACCAGCACGTAGGTAAGCCGCGCGCCGTCCTCGTTCGCGGGCTTTTCGGACGGGATCGCCCGGGAGGGCGCCACGGCCATCATTTCCGAACAGGAGCCATCGAGACCGCAACCCGGCCGACCCTCGGCCATATCCCGCGCGCTGCGGCGGCCTACCCGTGGGGCATCTTTGGCAGGGGGAAAGATGAGAGCACCTCGCACGCAACGCCGGACCCTGCCGACTGCCATCGGAGAACTACTCCGCCGCACGATCAACCGGCAATGACATCAGCCGACAATGTCTTGTCCGCGCCGCTCGCAGGCTGAACCCGCCTGACAGGTCAGTCCCAAGGTATTGGTACCTCGCGCGGTGTTATGCGGCGTCGTCCACGATGCTACACCATGTCTTGCAGGCAGCGCCCCCTTATGCCGTTTTTGTATCTCAAGATCAGTGAATTGGAACATCTTCGATGAAGCGCTTCCGTAAGGCGTCATTGGGTCTTGCCATGGCCATTCCGCTCCTTGCGGCGGCTCCGGCGCCCAGGGAGGCAACCCTTGAAGACCAGCTTGCCCTGCTGTCCGGCGCCGACAAACCGCAAGCAGGCGCAAAAAGCGGATGGATCCACATCGATCTGAGGGCTGAAGGGGGAACGTCCTGCGCGATGAGCTACCGCGACGGCATCAATTCAATCGGATATATCGGACCCTCCAAGGGCTGGCCCGAGAGCTATTTCTTCGTGACTGGCCCCGCCATCCCGCGCGCCTACAAGGCGCGCAGCGTGCGTGTGAAGCTGGCCACGGATGGTGATGCTGACCAGACCGTCAGAGCCTTTCATTACCCCACGAGTGCCAACGTATCCGCGATCCTGTTCAAGCTCACCGACTTCGGCTCGGCACTGGACGCGATGGAGGAGGAAGAGGACATCGCCATCGTGCTGATGGAGCCAGAGGATCCGCAGTATCAGCAGGCGATCTTCACGGGACGCTGGACCGACGGCAACGCTGCCCGCGACAAGCTTCGCGCGTGTCTTGCCAAGGGCGCATAGGAGCAGAACGGTGACGATGCGTCATTGCGCAATGCTCGGCCCCCTTTTGGCCATGCTCGCGGGCAGCCTCCTGCTCGCCGCCACGCCGGCCCATGCGCAGTCATCATGCCAAGCCGCGCCGCTCGATCCGTCGATCATCAAGCAACGCAGGAAAACCGACCGGTTCTTTCCGATCGCTCTTCGGGACGGGAAAGCCATCGTCATCATGGCCGGGCCCGGCCTCGCGCAGCGTTATCCTGATTGCGATGCGATGCTCGATCAACTCGCCGATGATGTGACCGATAGCGGCACGTCCGCCGCCATCGCCAACTCGATGGCCGTCGAATGGGTCAACGTAGAGGATCCCAGCAAGCTGATCATGGTCGGAAACCAGATCTTCTTCCACGATTTCGGAGCGGCTGGCGCGCTCTTCGCGTTCAGCGGGAGCGGGGCATATGATTACGCGATCTATGTCCTCGATCCCGGCGTCTATCGCCTCAGCAGCATAAGCTACCCCTTCCCGCGCACCGAATTGTCGACCGGTCACGGGACCGAGGTCCGGAGAGCCGGCGCAGCGATCGGCGAGGCGCGGATCGTCGGTACCAGCCGGAACGAGATGAAAATCGAACAGGTCTGGAGCAACGGATCGAGCCGCACCGTGGGGGCAAGCGAACAGTGCCTGTGGTGGTACAAGGGCGGCTGTACCCAGTCGGTCTATACCCCCGAACACAAGGTCATGGACCGCGCCCCGGGCTATTATCCGATGCGCGTTCCGACGCCCGTTCCCGCGCTCGATGTTTCCCTCAGGATCGACGCGCCGGTGGCCAGTTTTGCGGTGGCTGCCGGGGAGATCGTGATGATCGACGGCATCTTCACCGATCCGATAGACAGTGAAATCGGTATCAGCCAGTGCCGAAAGGGCACTTCCATGCATGTCTGCAGCCTGCAATCGCTCGGGCTGGAGCGTACCATAGCTCCGATCGAGGATCTGCGCGCCCACAACCTGGCAAAAGACGGCTTCCCGCAGCTCGGCAAACTCGTCGCCACGATCCGCTACAGGCCTCTGACGATTGCCGCCGCCGAGGCTGGCAAGGGCAAATTCGGTCCGCGCCTGAGGGTCGGCGCCGGACGTTAGATTGGATCTCCTGCCGCAAGCTTGAGTGCCCGTAATCGCCAATTTTCCGCCAGCACTGGAAGAGCGGCGAGTTCCTCGACCTTTCGGGCTTGAGCCTTGCCCCGCCCTCCTATCAGCAGCTCAAACACCAGTCTGACCGTCCATTGCGGCAACGGTCGCTCAATAAGTTCCAGCGTGTCGCCAGTGCGGAGGCGGCCCGGCTGCAGTACGCGATAATACCATCCGCTTCGCGCTGTCATGACCATCTTGGCCGGGACTTTGGCATTGCCAAACCGGTGCGCCACTTTCCAGCAGGGTTGCCTGCCCTGGCTTACCTCCACCACCGCGGTTCCGAGACGCAGCCGGTCACCAAGGCAGATCTCGTCTTCGATGAACCCGCTGGTCGAAATGTTTTCGCCGAATGCGCCCGGGCATTTAAGCAGGGAATGCGCGCCAAGTTCGGACTGCCAGAAGTCGTAGTGGTCGCGCGGATAGTGATGGATTGCCTTGTCCGTGCCGCCATGATGGACAAGGTCGGCCTGCTCGTCGCCCTGCAAGCCCAGCATTCCGACGGCAATCACGTGATCGACGGGCTGCTTGGCAATCGCACTCGGCTCGCCTTGTGCACCAAAGGGCGTGACCCGCCCGGTCAGCACAGCGTCGAGGGTATGGATCATGCAGTCACCTGCTCGATACAGATCTTCGCGCCATCATCATCGCTCAGGACTTCGTTCAGCAACGTGCAGCGATTGCGGCCTCCCTGTCCTGCTTCGAAGTGAGCGCAATCGCGGCATGCGCCAAACGCCCGTCCGCCGCGTGCTGATATGGCGCTGCGCAGGCTTTTGGCGATCAGATCTCCGAAGATTGCCCTGTCTTCTTCATTCAGCGCGGCAAGTATCTCGCCCGCCACGGGTGTCGCGCTGGCAACCGCGTGCTCGCCTGCTTCGGTCAGGGCGAGCCGGACCACACGCCGGTCTGCTGTGTCACCGGTTCGCGCAACCAGTCCCTTGCGCACCAAGGTGTTGATCGTTTGCGAGACGCTGCCCTTGGTCTGTCCGAGCCATGCGGTGAGGCCGCTGGGCGTCCGGGAAAACCGATTGGCAACTGCCAGGAACCGCAGAGCCTGCCACTGCACCGGCTGCAATTGGCTGCTGTAGCCATCGGCCGCGATGAGGCGTGCCAGCCTGGCGAGAAGTTCGGAAGCCTGATCGGACGTCATGCAATTTTGTATCGACTGAAAACTATCTTGGCAAGCGTCGAGCTCGGCGATATGACGGTATCGACTCGAAACCAAAGCAATAGAGAAGGAACTCCCGGACATGTCCACTCAAGCCATTTTCTACCATGCCGGATGCAGCGTTTGCGTTTCCGCCGAATAGGCGCTTGCCGGGGCGCTCGACCCGGCCCGCTTCGCTGTCGAGATCGTCAATCTCGCCGACGCGCCCGAACGGATCCCCGAGGCAGAAGCTTTGGGAGTGAAGTCCGTACCTGCCTTCGTCATCGGCAGGGTGCCGCTGCACATCAACTTCGGCGCGTCCATGGCGGCCGTGAAGGGAGAGGAATGATGCGCAAGGCGATTCTTGCCATCGGCATGGCCGCAGTATCGGCGCAAGCTGTTCATGGGCATCCCGTCCATCAGGCTGTTCCTGATCAGCCGGACAATACGCGCACTGCACCGTCCCACGAACATCTTGGCGGCCTGCAAACCGATGCCAGTGCGGCAGTCCTTGCGCCTTTCGATGTCGTGCACACCAAGATCCGCACGGAGGGCAATGTCGCCATTTTCCATATGGCGGTATCTGGCCGCGCGGGTGAGACAAGGCCGACCGCAACCGGCCGGTTCGAAGGTTCCGACGTCTTTTCCTATGTCTGGCCGACGACGCTTGATCCCTATGAGGCGGGCTTTGACCGCGGTGCGGGCATCCTCGCTCTGGCGGTCACCGCGCATCCCGACTTCGATGACACGCCGCTGTTTGACGAGGACCGCGATGGGGATCGCGCCAATGATGGCGGCGAATGGCATATGCACTGGGTCGTTCTGGGGCCGGACGAGGCCTGCGGCGCAGGCGGCCTCAAGGTGAAGGACATCCCATCCGGTGCCGCGCCGCGCCTGCCCCGGACATGGCCTGGCGTCCCGCTGTTGCTCGACAGCCCCGGATGGCAGCCGCAATTTGATCGTGACACCGTCGAAGTGCGCGTGCCTTTCGATGACGCGTCGGTTCTGAAGAATGCGTCCTTCGACGGGGTAACGGCCGGTCTGCGCGTCAACGCCAGCGCCCATTCGCCGCTGCTCTGTGTGGCCGACGTGTTCAAGATCGCGTCAGGCAATCTCAGCCTGCCGGGCCGTGTCGATCAGTAAGGGGAAGATATCCATGCACACAGGAGCAGAAGCCCCCGATTGGCAGATCGAGGCATGGTCGAACACAAATGTGCCGATCGAGCTTGCGACGTTGCGGGGCAGAGTGATCGTCGCCGCGGCATTCCAGATGCTGTGTCCCGGCTGTGTCGAACACAGCATCCCGCAGCTCAAGAGGGTCGAGGCCTTGTTCGACAGGCGCGATGTCGCGGTGATCGGCCTGCATACCGTATTCGAGCATCACTCAGGGATGGGGCCGATGTCGCTTGCGGCGTTCTTGCACGAATACCGGGTCGCCTTCCCGGTAGGGATCGATCAAGCAGGTGAGAACGGCGATCCGATCCCGAAAACCATGCGCCGCTATGCGATGCAGGGAACGCCGACCCTGCTGCTGATCGATCGGGCCGGAAAGTTGCGCCTGCAGCATTTCGGCCGCCTTTCCGATCTGCAACTCGGCGCTGAGATAATGTCGCTGATCGCTGAACCCGGTCAAGCGTCAGCCCAGGAAGCATGCAATGCCGATGCCTGCACGGTTCCGCCTGATTGAATTGCGCTTGAGACCGCAAAAGCGGCCGTTCGCGTTTCCATCCAGTTGCAGTCATCAAGGGGGCGTTACTCAATCCTGAAAGCCGCTTGGCGGCTCTTGGCGGAACCGGACGTTCATTCTGGCAGACGCGAACGACCGGGTCTGGGTCGAGAGCTGCCAAGCTTGAGCGCGCAATCGTCATTCAACCAAGGCTGGGTAAATTCACAATGCGGAAGACAGCCCCAGATCCTGCGTCTCGAACCAGATCCACGCGCTCACCATCCCAGTGGTAGTCGAGGTGCCGTCCTTGTATGGGGTTCGATGCGCAGTCGGGATAGAAGAGCGCAACGCATTCCCCACCGGGATGCCGGATGCTCGGGTAGGCAATTCCATTCGATCCCGCCCCCCTCAGCTTCGCAGCGAGTGCTTGAGGCGCCGCGTATCCGACAGGATCCAATGCCGGGACGGATTCTGCCGCTAAGGGCCGCAGATCATGCACGTCAGCATCTACGTCCACGATGATCTCCCGGAATTGCGACGTCCAACCCGGAACTTCCTTCGTCCGAGCCATGAACCGGGCATTGTGGTGGATTGTCTCAAACAATGCCGTTTCGAACCGGTCGCCGACGTAGAGCACACCGTAGCTGCCGTCTGTAAAGCGGCTCGGCCGGTCAGTGCTGACGTGTGTGAATGGCGCCATGAGGTAGGAGGCCCCACTGCCGCCGACCCGCCGGTCGACCGGCACAAGGTCGAGATTGCCAATCGTCGCCATGATGCGAGGGTTGGTCTTCTGCTCCGCCGAGATCAGCAGGGGCCAGTCGGCTGGATCAGCAATGTCCTCGAACAGATCGATCGGCGGAAAGGCGCTGCGGATGATCCTGACAGCACCTGTCCACGCAACGCGAGAAACGGGGAGATCCGCGGTTCCAGTCACCAGCCACCGCGCTCGGCGTCGAGGTAGCGACGCACCCGCATGATGTCGGTGAGTTCGCCCCCGAGCATCACATCGAGCGCACTGGCTCCACCGAATGCCTCGTTGGCTGCTCTGATCCAGGCATAGCCACGAGAGCGATCCGAGAAGACGATCCGGAGCGCCTTGTGAATCCCCATGAGGTTGGAGAGACGAGCGCGGCCATCGCGCGAGATGCGCCCGGGGCCTTCGGCCTTCCAGCGCCGATAGGAGCGCAAAGGCATGTCGAGCAGCGTTGCCGCCTGTTCGTCGGTCAGCTCCCATTTGCCGAACAGATTGAGGGCTGCCCGGAACATGGCAGCTGCCTCGTCTTGGGTAAGCGGATCGGGACGGAAGGCGGTAACGGCAGTATCAACAGGTTGCAGAGCCAGCATAGGAGTTCTCCATATGGCAGCATATACGCCCGACAATGTCATTTGGCAATGATCGGCCTAGGTGATGCCAATCTTGCCATCACGCTTGATGAGCCTTCGATCGGCACGAACAGCCGGGTTTGGTAGCGAATAATCTCGGTGAAGCAGCCTTGCGCATTGTACCAGGCGAGCCGAGCAGCACTCCATTCCGTGAGTTCAGGTCGCTGCGAACCATTGAGCAGGCTGCGTTCGACCATGAGCTGCTCGCGGCCAGCGAATTCCATGAAACAACCCGTCGCCAGAACGGTCTGGATACTGCGCGAAAATACCCCCACACTAAATCTGGCTGCATGTGGAAGGCCACGGATGCATGCGGACGCGAATCACCCGCAACCCTCTGCTTTCTGTTGGATTTTTGGAAAAATGCGGAAAGCTGCGGACGCTTCCGAAAAGGCCTATGGTACCGGAGGAGGGAACTTTCTTTAAGCAGCAAATTATTGATTGCTAACACTTTTCGTCCTTCGCAGTAACATATGTCCCCGTTCCTATCCCCACATTGGAACCTTGGCTGCGAGCCGCCCCAACGATAAGCCAAGGCCACTTCACGCATGGCTGTCGGGACCTTCCATGAATTCGGTCAAATCAATCTGCCAACCACAGGTCATGCGCATCGATTCTTAGACGTGTGATCGCGCGCATGGCCCCGGCGCGTGATTCAGCCTCAATGCGGAAGGCGTCGTGGACCATACGTTCGCCCAACAGCAGATCGGCAAGGTCGATCTCGCCCAATTGAGCCCCACGCCTCAGCTTGTCGAGCGCGGCCATTTGTGCCTTCACGGCATCATGCGAACGCTGCCATGAGAGGATGCGGAAACGCGCCTCGGTCACATCGGCCCTGGCGGTTTCGGCAACGTTGAACCTGGCGAGTTGTTCGTCCGCGCGTGCAGCAGAAGCGCCTGCGCTTGCTTCACTGGCGACGGCGCGGCGATGCCCTCCGCCCAGCGGCATGCTGACAGTTACGCCCGCGCCGCGTTCAAGCCCGCCGAACTCGGAGAACAGCCGCAGACCGATGGTGGGGTCAGCCATCCGGTCAGCCCGCGCCCGGTCAGCAACGGCGGCCATGCGCGCGCTTTCGGCCTCGGCAGCGGCGATCATGTGGCTGTTGGCCACCACCAGATCGCCGAGCTGCGACAGGCGCGCGTCGGCCATTGCCGGCAGCGGCACTTCTGGCGCCTGTTGCGGCAGTGCGAGGCCGGGGAACTGGGCTTCCAGACGCGTGCGGGCGAGCGCGGCAAGGCCCGAGGATTGCTCCAGCGCCCGGCGCGCCTCGGCCAGCGCTACCTCGGCCTGGTCGACATCAAGCTGAGCGGCATCGCGCAGATCGCGGCGCCGCGTGATAGCCGCCAGCCCGGCCTCGTAATTGGCGACCGCCGCCCGGTCGACCTCTGCCTGAGATGATGCCGAGAGCCAGTCGAACCAGTGCTCGGCCAGCAGCAGGGCGGCTTCATGGCGGGCGTCCTCGGCGACATTCTCGGCGACTTCGGTGCCGTATTCCCCGATGGCGCGGTCCAGCCTCGCCTTGCCCGGCAGGCGGATCGGGCGGCTCAATTGCGCGTCATATTCGGGAAACTCGTTCCCGCCCTGCACGCTGCGGCGGGTGTGGCTGCCCTGCACGGTAAACTCGTAAGGCCCATTGCGCAGACCCTCCGCCCGCGCCCGGGCAGCGTCGAGCCGGGCCCGGGCAGCAGTGACGCTGGGGTGGTCGACGAGCGCCTGCGCGACCGCTTCCTCCGGCGGCAGGCCGGGTTCGGCGGCGAGCGGCGCGGCCAGCATGCCTGCCAACGTGGCAATGAGGATCAGGCGGCAGGTCATACGGCGGCCCCTGGCAGTTCATCGGCGCGGTCATTTGGCCCCTCGCCGAAGCGTTCGTAGAGGATCGGCAGAAGCACCAGCGTGAGCAAGGTGGCGGTTACCAATCCGCCAATTACCACGATGGCTAGCGGCTTCTGGATTTCCGACCCCGGTCCTGTAGCGAACAGCAGCGGGACAAGCCCAAAGGCGGCAATGCTGGCGGTCATCAGCACCGGGCGCAGGCGGCGTTCCGCCCCCCGCCGCACGGCTTCGGCCAGCGGCATCCCTGTATCGCGCAGCTGGCGGAAATAGGTCACCATGACGAGACCATTGAGCACTGCGATGCCGAGCAGCGCGATGAAGCCGACCGAGGCCGGGACCGAAAGATATTCTCCCGACACCGCCAGCGCGATCATTCCGCCGACGGCCGCGAAAGGAATGTTGGTCAGGATAAGCAGCGATGCGCGCACAGACCCGAGGCTCAGATAGAGCACGGCGAAGATCAGCAAGATCGCCACCGGCAGCATCACCAGCAGCCGGGCCGAGGCGCGTTGCTGGTTTTCGAATTGCCCACCCCATTCGATCCGATAGCCCTGCGGCAGTCGGACATTGGCGGCAATGTCAGCTTTGGCATCATCGACATAGCTGACGATGTCGCGCCCCGTGACGAAGGCCTGCACCATGGCAAAGCGCGAGCCGTTCTCGTGTTCCAGTTTCACCGGCCCTTCGGACCGCACGACCGAAGCGACATCGCTGGCGCGCACCAATTCTCCTGTAGGCGAACGATAGACAAGGTCGGCAAATTGCTGGACGTCGAGATTGCCGCCGCCCCCATTACCTTTGAGCACGATCGGCACCCGGCGCACGCCGTCCGCCACCACGCCCGCGCGCATGCCTTCGACCTGCGCGCGCATCATGTCCTGCAAATCCGACACCGGCATGCCCACGCGGCCCGCCGCCACCCGGTCGATATCGACCAGCAGATAATCGACCCGGTCGTTGGCAACCGTCAGCGCCTCGCTGGTGCCTTCGATCCCCTCAAGCCGGGCCTGGATCGCGCCCGCCAGCCGCGAAAGTTCGGCAGCATCGGGGCCGAACAGCTTGATCGCCAGATCACCGCGCGCGCCGGTCAGCATTTCTGCGGTGCGCATTTCGATGGGCTGGGTGAAGGTCGGCTCGATCCCGGGGAACTGCTCCATGACTTTGCGCAGTTCATCGACCAGCCACGCCTTGTCCGCCACGCGCCATTCCTTGCGCGGTTTCAGTTGCAGGAAGCTGTCGGTCTCATTGGGGCTCATCGGATCGAGGCCCAGCTCGTCCGAACCCACCCGGGCAATCACCGCCTCGACTTCGGGCACCTGTTCAAGGATTGCACGCTGTACCTTCAGATCGCCCTCGACCGAGTGATCGAGCGAAATCGAGGGCAGCTTGGACAGCTGCACAATGACCGATCCTTCGTCCATCACCGGCAGGAAGGTCTTGCCGGTCACGCTGTAAGCCGCGCCTGCCAGCGCAAGGCCGATGCCCGCCACGGTGAACACCCGCCGCTTGTGGGCGAAGGCTCCCCCCAGCAGCGCGTGATAGCGCGGCGAAATCTGCCGCATCAGCCAGGGTTCGTGATGGTGCCCGGCTTCATCCACCTTCACCTTGAGGAGATAGTAGGCCAGCACCGGCACCAGTGTCAGCGACAGCACCAGCGCCGAGGCGAGCGCCAGCACGATGGTGAGCGCGACGGGGGCGAACAGCTTGCCCTCCAGCCCTTCGAGGGTCAGCAGCGGCAGAAACACGATGGCAATGATCGCGAGCCCCGAGGCGACCGGCTTGGCCACTTCGGTAGACGCAATGAAGACGTTGCGCAGCTTGCAGGTGGCGGCATGCTTCGGATCGGACAGGCGCTCGACCACGTTCTCGACGACCACCACCGCACCATCGACGAGAATGCCGACCGCTATCGCCAGCCCGCCAAGGCTCATCAGATTGGCGGTGAGGCCGATGGCGCGCATGAAGGTGAAGGTCAGCAGCACCGCCATCGGCAGCGACAGCGCCACGATCACCGATGCGCGCACATCGCCGAGGAACAGCAGCAGCAGGATGACGACCAGCACGGTCGCCTCCAGCAAGGCGGCCTCTACCGTGCCGACGGCGTGGGTGATGAGATCGGAGCGATCATAGAACACGTGCACCTTCATGCCGGGTGGCAGGCTTGGCTTGATCTCGTCGAGCCGCGTCTTGACGCCCTCGACCACCTTGGAGGCATCCGCACCGCGCAGGCCGATGACGAGGCCCTGCACCGCTTCGCCCTCGCCGTTCTTGCTAACGGCGCCATAGCGGGTGAGACTGCCGGTGCGAACCTTGGCCACATCGCCCACCCGCACCACCGCGCCGCCCTCCGCACGCACCACCACCGCCGCGAGATCGTCGAGCGAACGGATCGCGCCGGTTGCGCGCACAATCAGCGCCTCCTCGCCGCTTCTGAGGCGGCCCGCGCCGTCGTTGCGGTTGCTGGCCTCGATGGCGGCGCCCAAATCGGCGGTGCTGAGGCCCGCGGCGGCCAGTGCGGCGCTGTTTGGTGCGACTTCGAAGGTTTCAGCATAGCCGCCGAGCGAGTTCACATCCGCCACGCCCGGCACGGTGCGCAAAGCAGGGCGGATCGTCCAGTCCAGCACCCTGCGCTTTTCAGCGAGGGATTGCGGCCCTTCGAGCGTGAACATGAACATCTCGGACAAGGGCGTGGAGATCGGCGCAAGGCCACCTTCGACGCCAGGTGGCAGATCGCCCATCACCGCATTCAATCGCTCGCCCACCTGCTGGCGCGCCCAGTAGATGTCGGTGCTGTCGGTGAAGTCGATGGTGATGTCGGCAATCGCATATTTGGCGACCGAGCGCAGCACGGCCTGATCCGGGATGCCGAGCATCTCCATCTCGATGGGCGTCACGACCCGGCTTTCCACCTCCTCCGGAGTCATGCCGGGGGCCTTGAGGATGATCTTGACTTGCGTGGTGCTGATATCGGGAAAGGCATCAATCGGCAGGTTAAGGAACGACCAGCCGCCCAGCCCCGCCAGAAGGGCAGCAAGGCCGAGAACCGCAAGGCGTAGATTGAGCGCGCGTTCGACGAGGGTGTTTAGCATTGCCGCGCGCCTATTCCGCGTTCATCGCTTTGAGTTCGGCAATGCTGGTGGCTGCGACCACCTCGCCGGCGGACAATCCGCTCGAAATCACCGCCAGCTCGTTCCCGCGCGCGGCGACTTCGACGGCGCGTTTCTCCCAACTCTGGCCCTTTTCGATGAAGACATAATCCTTGCCGCCAATGCGGGTGACGGCGCGATCCGGGACAGCGATCCCCCGTCCTTTCCTCAGGATCGTGACAATGACATTCCTCCCCGCGATCAAGCCGGGCGCCGCGCCGATGCTGGCGCGCGCCATGACCGAGCGGTTGGCTGGATCGAGCGAAGGCGCGACCGCGATGATCCGTCCGCCGACAGGCTTGGCGCCTTCACCGGAAAGCGCGACCTCCACGGCCATGCCGGGGCGCACCTGCTGCACCAGCCGCTCGGGCAGCTGCAATTCGATCTGGTAGGCACCCGCGGCCTCGACGACGAAGGGAGCGGTGACCGTGTCGACCCCTCCGCCAGTCTCGACCCCGACATGGGCGATCCGTCCAGCGATCGGTGCGCGCAAGGTCATGGTGCCATCGCCGCTGACCCCGCCGAGCGAGGCCATCCGGACATACTGCGCGACACTGGCGCGCGTCTGTTCCCATTCGGCCTTCGCCTCGTCGGCGCGGGCCTGCGCGATGATCCCCTCGTCGGCAAGCTGCGCCAGCCGCTTGGCGCGCGCCTCGGCCAGCGTGGCGGCAGAGCGGGCACGGGCAAGATCGCCGCTGATCTGCAACGGCTCGGTCGCGCGGACCACGCCCAAAGCCGTGCCGCGGCCCACCTCCTGGCCTTCAATGACGTAGACCCGCACCACTGCGCCAGCAAAAGGCGCAGTGATCGCGACCCGGGCGTCAGGAGGGAGGGTGACAGTACCGGAAACGCTGCCGAGGGGAACGTTTTCGACCTCCCTCGCCGCCACGGACTCGATCGCCAACCCTGCGGTGGCATTGGTTGCGGCGACCTGATCGTCTGCCTGCTCCGAAGGGGGCGAAGAGCAGGAGGGCATGGCGGCAAGCACAGCCAACGGGGCCAGACGGGCGATGAGGTGCGTGGTCATGCGCGCCTCTTTGCCCGCCCAAGCTGACAGGAACTTGCCAGTCTGGCAGATTCTTGTCAGTTTCGTGGGTTATGGCCGGCGGCAAAAAGGAACCGGCACGTCATGCGCCTGCTTGTCGTCGAAGATGATCCCGAACTCGGCCGACGGCTGAGCGAACGCCTGCGTGCCGGCGACTTCGCGGTCGAGCTCGCCGCCAGCCGGTCGGTAGCGGAGGATTGGCCCGACGTCGAGAAGTTGGCGGCGATCATCCTCGATCTCGGACTGCCCGACGGCAGCGGGCTCGATCTGCTACGCCACTGGCGCGACCGGCGGGTCGAGACACCGATCCTGATCCTGACTGCACGCGGCAGCTGGCAAGACAAGGTTGAGGGGCTGAATACGGGGGCGGATGATTTCGTGGTCAAGCCGGTGCGCTTCGAAGAGTTGCTCGCTCGGCTCCATGCGCTTTTGCGCCGGCAGCTGGGGACGCGCAGCAATGAAGTCGAGACCGGCGACATGCGGCTCAACCCGGTGACGCGAGAGGTTCTGCAGGCTGGCGTGCCATTGTCGCTCAGCAGACAGGAATTCCGCTTGCTTCACCTGTTCATGCGCCGCGCCGGACAGGTGATTTCCCAGTCGGACATCCTCGATGGTCTCTACACTCTTGGGGAAGAGCGGGAGGCCAATACCGTTGAGGTGCTGATCGGGCGTTTGCGCCGCAAGATCGGCAAGTCGCGCATTACGACCTTGCGCGGCTCAGGATACAGGTTCGACAAATGACCCTACACATTTTTCCAAGCAGCCTTCGCTTTCGCTTTTTTCTGGCGATATCCCTTTGGGTCTTGCTGGGGATCACAGCGATCTGGATTTCCACCGTCAGCATCTTCAGCGCACATGTAGAGCAATCCTATCACGAGGAACTCGAAGTCCATGTGAGAGAGCTTGATCGCCTGACGGAGATGGACGAAAAAGGTAATCTGGTTCTGTCCCGCCCGCTATCCGACCCGCGCTTCGATTTCCCGCTTTCCGGTTTTTACTGGCAGGTGACCTCGGATGGCCGGACTACGCTGCGATCGGGCTCGATGACGCGGGGAAGCCTGCGCGAGGATACCGCGCAGTCATCGAAGATCACGCACCGCGTGCAAAATGGCCCGACCGGACCTGCAATCACCTATGGCTTTGCCCGGACAGGCCCTGACGGAAAGACGGTCCATTTCGTCATGGCCACCGACCAGCGCGAGCTGGATCGCCTGATCGATAGTTTCACGCGCGACCTTACTGTCTGGCTGGTCGGGCTGGGATTGCTTCTGCTGGCGACCGGACTAGCGATCATTTCCTTCGGCCTGAGCCCGTTTGACCGGTTGGCAGGTGCCTTTGCCCGCCTGCGCCGCGGCGAGACCGACGAGCTCACAGGCCAGTACCCTGCCGAAATCGCTCCGTTGGCGGCAGATCTCAATACCTACATTCGCCAGAACGAGGCGATGCTTTCGCGCGCCCGCGTACAGGCCGGGAACCTCGCCCATTCCCTGCGCACGCCGCTTGCTGTCATCACCGACGAGGCCGAACGCCTTTCCACCCGCGCAGAGGGACGGGCTGCGGCGGCGGTGCTGCTGGATCAGGCGCGGGTGATGGAGCAGCAGATCGCCTACCAGCTCGCCCGGGCGCGCTCGTCGGTCGGCAAGAAGCCGTCCGGACGCGGTACGGCCATCCCGCAATGCGCCGTGCCAGTTTTGCAGGCGATGCAACGGCTCCATCCCGACAAGACCTTCACGTTCGAGGCAAGAAGGTGCGGAGACCTGATCCTGCCGCTCGACCCAGTCGACTTTTCTGAAGTCCTGTCGATCCTTCTCGACAATGCTGGCAAGTGGGCTCGTCGGAATGTCACGCTGTCGTTTATCCGTGATCGTCAGGGCCGCGTGACGACGCGCATTGCGGATGACGGACCGGGCATTCCTGACCACCTCATAGACGAAGCCTTCGAGGTGGGAACGCGTTTTGATCAGGATGCACCCGGGTCGGGTCTGGGCCTGCCGATTGCTCGGGAAATGTGTCATGCGCTGGGGCTGAACATCAGCCTCGAAAACTACGGCGGCGGTCTGTTGGCGACGCTCTCGCCTTACGAGGACCCTTCGCCTGCCGGAAGTCTCCACTCCCGGCAGGCCGCCCCACATGGGCCAACCGAGGCGGACAGGGCGCAAGGGGCTGCGCCCGGTGTACGCCGGTCCGAAGCGCCGAAGGACCATGCGACAATCCTGGACTAGGATGTGTTGGCGACGGGAGCTTCAAACAGCTCCCGTACTGTGTGGAGCGGGACGCTGCAGCCTGGCTTCGGACCGTTGCAGCGCCCTGCATTCAATTCTTCGACAGCATCCACAGCCGCGGGATAGCAAGGGTCCAGCCCTCGTAACCCTCGACGTCATGGCTCACCGCGTCCACCCGAGGGTAATTCGCGATGCCGATGGTAGGTGTCCACTCCAGCATCTTCGCATGCAGCCGGTCGAACATCTCCTGGCGGGTAGCCCGGTTGGTCTCGACTGCGGCGGTCGTGGTCCACATCTCGGCCTGCTGGTCTTCCCACAGATACCAGGGATGATCGCCCTTCTGCCCCACGATAGCGCTGTACATCAGCGCCGGATCCGTTCTTGGCGAAAACGCCATTGTGGTCAGTTGATAGTCGTTGTTCGCATATCGTTGATCGTGCGAGGCCCAGTCGATCGTTTCTACGACAGCTTTGATCCCGGCCTTGTTCAACCTTTCAGCAGCGGCATCGGCCACTGCGCCAAACAGGGGATAGGGATCGCGACTGGTGGTGATCGTCAACGTTTGGCCAGCATAACCGGCCTCGGCGAGCAGGACTGCAATTCTCGCCTCATCCGCTTGATACCCCGACCGATGCGCTTCGGTGTAGTAGGGGGAGGTGATCGCTACCGCCGACGGATTGTAAGCTGTTTGCCCGCCCAGAACATGCAGCGCCAGTTGTGACGGATTGACGGCCATCGCAATCGCTTGCCGCATCGCGGGATGCCGCAAAACGGGTTCGGTCCGCGATTGCGGGATCAGCTGCAGGAAAGCCGGCGTAACCTGGTTGAACAGCGCAGCATGCACGAGCGAGGGTTCGCGGGCCATCACCGGATCGACATTGGTCACGATATCGACTTTGCCATCTTGCAGCTGGGCAAGGCGGAGCTGCGCATCCTTGATCACCTTAAAGACGACCTTGTCGGCAGTGGCTGCTCTTGACCCTGCTAAGCCGTCGGGCTTGCCGGTACGCGGACGATAGCCGGCAAAGCGCGTGAGAGTCGTCGCCGCGCCTTTTTCGTGCGAGGAGAGCATGTAAGGCCCGGTGCCGATCGGCCGGGTCCAGCTGCCATCGGCTGCCAGGGAGTCCGGATGGACGATGCCGTAGATGCAGTGCGGGCTGGCAAGGTGCTGCAAAAGCATGGCGCTGGGGCTCTGCAGCCGGATTTCAAAAGTGCTCTCATCGGGCGCACGGGTGCCGATGATATGGGCGGGACGGATGAATTTCTCGAACGAGCCATCGAGCTGCTCTCGGCAGTGCGACCCCCAGTCGCGCGAAGGATCCATGAAACGGTCGAAATTCCACTTCACATGCCGGGCGGTAAGGCGGTCTCCGTTGTGGAACGTGACATCCTGACGCAGCCTGAAAGTATAGGTCCGGCCATCCTCAGAGACCGACCAGCTTTCCGCGAGAACCGGCTGCACCACTAGCTTGGAATCGTACCCGACCAGCCCTTCCATGATGTGATTGAGGACCATAATGGTCGCATCATCGTGCTTGGTGGCATATTCCGTGCTGGCGATGTCGTTCGCAAGTGCAACCACGAGATCGGGTTCTTGAGCGAACCCTGGCGCAGCGGCGATCCCCATACCCAGCGCCGCACATACTAATTTTCGCATTTGGCCCAACCTCCCTTGCCCATGCGGGGGCCGTCATTGCAGCACCCGGCATATTGGTCTTTTCAGTGTTTGAAATACAATCTGAGAAAGATCAACCCCTCGGGCAGAGCGATCGGCGCATTTGCGCGCACAAGGCAAGATCGTCCCTGCGCCCACGATGTTCCAGCCCCTCTAGAACGGCCGCCCGGTCGTCCTCGGTCTTGTCCTGACTGTGCTTCGAGGCGCCTTCGATCGCGGTAACGTCTACCGCAAAGCAACGCACACCTTGCATGAGATTTTCGACAAGCTGGCCGTCAATATCTTCCATTGACCAGGGATCGGCCTGGTCATTCTCAAAGAAATGTGTGGTCTTCTCGAGAACATCCCTGACTTCACCATACCCTTTCAAGACACGGTATTTGCCCCTGATATGGACAGCCGAATAGTTGTAGGTCGGCACATCTTCTTCATCTCGGTACCACTTAGGCGTAATGTATCCATACGGCCCCTGAAATATGCACAGTACGTCATCACCTTCGGCCAGCGCCCGGCCCTGTCTATTGGATCTGGCGAAGTGGCTCACCAGCCGCAGGCGCGTGCCATCCCCTTCCGGCACACTCTCAATCAGCATCGGCAGATGGGTCGCCTCAATTTGCCCGCCTTGAACCGCTGCAATCAGGCCGAAGGGATTGGCCTCCACGAGCGCGATCATGCGATCCAGCGATCGTTCGCGAAAGAATTTTGGTGCGTACATTGGCTACCCGTTGCATTTCCAATTTTCGTTTCTTATCGTGATAAACGACAATTTGAAAGAGGCGCTCATGCTGAATCTGCAAGAATATGCCGAACTCGACGGCTGCGGTCTCGCGGCACTGGTCGCTGCGGGAGAAATCCGGGAGCAGGACATCATCGCGTGTGCGGAGCAGGCATGCGATCTGGTGAACGAAGACCTCAACGCCATCGTCCTGCCGATGTTCGATCATGCCCGTTCTGTGCTCCACAACTCTGGGACCACAGCAAGCGGGCGATTGGTCGGGGCGCCGATCGTCATGAAGGATGAATACCAGTCGGTTGCCGGCGTCCCGACCAGCCAGTCGGCACGCCTCGCCAGGGGTTGGACACGCGATTACGATACGACGATCGTATCGCGCTATCGCGATGCAGGAATCCAGATCGTGGGGAAGGCCAACCTGCCCGAATTCGGCGCAAGCGTGACCACCGAACCGGTCTTGACGGGGCCTGCAAACAACCCTTGGGATCTCTCCCGCAATACGGGCGGGTCCAGTGGCGGGTCTGCCGCTGCGGTGGCCGCAGGCATCGTGCCAGTGGCCTATGCGACCGACGGCGCCGGTTCGATCCGCATTCCGGCAAGTTGTTGCGGCGTGTTCGGCCTCAAACCGACTCGCGGACGGACACCGACCGGGCCAGACGGCTATGAGTACTGGAACGGGCTGTGCCTCGAACATGCGATCACGCGCAGTGTGCGGGATAGCGCCGCCTTGCTAGATGCGACGGACGCATTCGAACGGGGCGCCCCCTACCCAGCCCCTGCCAAGGCGCGCCCGTTCCTGCAGGAAATCGGCCGCGACCCCGGCGCCTTGCGCATCGGCGTTTCGGTCGCCTCGCCGCTTGGCACAAAGGTCGATCCGGATTGCGTGGCGGCAGCCGAGAACACAGCCAAGCTATGTGAAAGCCTCGGGCACCATGTCGAATGGGCAGCGCCTGAATTCGACGCGCGCGCGATGGTCGATGCCATGGGCATCCTGCTGAGGGTCCACCTTGCCGTAGGCATAGCCGACATGGCCGCGATCACGGGGCGGCAAGCCGGTCCGGAAGTCGTCGAGCGGGCACATTGGCAGCTTGCGCGGAAAGGCTCGGAAATTTCAGCGCCAGTATTTCTCGGTGCGCTTGAAACCCTAGGCCAGATAGCGCGTCAGGCCGCGCGGTTCTGGTCCGAATATGACCTCTGGCTGACCCCCACTCTCGCCCGCCTGCCGCTTCACCACGGCACGATCTATGCGGACGATCCAGATGCAGAGAAATACATTCAGGACTACTTCGAATTCGTTCCCTTCACCCCGCTGGCGAACGTTACCGGAAATCCGGCCATGTCGGTCCCGCTCGATTGGAACGGCGACCAACTTCCCGTCGGCAGCCACTTCACCGCGGATTTTGGCGCCGAGGATGTGCTGTTCCGGCTCGCCTCACAACTCGAAGCCGCCCGGCCGTGGATTGGGATCAAACCCCCTCACAGCGTCTACCGCGGCGCTTGCGCCTGACCAAGAAACGGGAATTGCACCAATGCCATCAATCCAACGCCTGCCTTCCCTCGGCCACGAAGGACTCCAGCTTCAGCCCATCGGTTACAGCTTTCCCGATTGTGTCATCGCCGGCGACCCGAAGGAAGCCGCCCAGATTTTCTGGGACCGGTCCATCGGTACCGCCACAATCGGAATCTGGACGTCAAACGCCGGTACGGTCCGCTTTCTGGCCTATCCGTTTGACGAGCTGTGCATCATCGTCGAGGGAGCGGTCACTCTGAAGGGCATCGATGGCACGCAAGAGCGCTTCGCGGCGGGCGACCTGTTCATCGTCCCCAAGGATTGGGCCGGTGACTGGATCATGGAAGAGCCGTTGTCCAAGTTCTATGTCGAACTGAAGGCGTAACTGGTGCTGACCGGTAAGCCTTTCATCAATGGCGCCTTCCGTGACGGGCGCGCCAGCGATCCGCTTGCGGTGATCGACCCAGCCACCGAAGAACAGATCGGCGCGATCGAAGCGGCGGATGCGGATGATGTCGATGACGCGGTGATCGCGGCTCGCAACGCCTTTGAGGCGGGATGGTGCGATACCAGCGGGCAGGAACGCGCCCTCTATCTGCGCGCCATGGCAGACAGCGCCGAACGGCGTCTTGATGAATTGACTCGTCTGGAGGTGCTCGACAACGGCAAGCCGCAGGCCGAGGCGCGATGGGATATCGAGGACGCGATCGGGTGCTTCCGGATGTATGCCGATCTCTCGGAGGAGCTGGACGGTCGCCGGGAACTACCCGTAAGCCTGCCGACCGACGATTTCCGATCGACAGCGCGCCTCGAACCCATAGGTGTGGCGGGGCAGATCATTCCGTGGAATTTCCCGTTCCTGATGGCTGTCTGGAAAGTGGCTCCGGCAATCGCCGCTGGTGCGACCATGGTCCTGAAGCCATCGGAGGTCACCAGCCTGACCGCGCTTGAACTGGGCAAGATTGCTCAAGAGGCAGGCTTGCCGGCTGGGGTGCTGAACATCCTGCCGGGCCTGGGCGCCGATGTCGGCGCGGCGCTTGCGAACCATCGCGGCATCGACAAGGTCGCGTTCACCGGTTCTGTCCCGACCGGCAGTGCGATCATGCGGGCAAGCGCACAGGACATCAAGAATGTCAGCCTCGAGCTCGGAGGCAAATCACCCTTCATCGTGTTCGATGACGCAGACATTGATGCCGCGGTCGAATGGATCATGTTCGGCATCTTCTGGAACAAGGGCGAGGTGTGCAGCGCCACGTCGCGCCTTCTGGTGCAGGAAGGCATAGCCGAGCCGCTGATCGATCGCCTGATCGAGGAGTCGCGGAAAATCACCATCGGCAATGGCTTCGATCCCGACACCCGGCTGGGACCGCTTGTCAGCAAAAGCCAGCATGACAAGGTGCTCGGGTTTATTGATCGTGCGCGCAAGGCCGGGGTCGATTGTGCGACAGGAGGGCAACGCCCCGCGCATCTTGCCAAGGGATATTTTCTGGAGCCGACGATTTTCCTCGATCCGCCCACGGATGCCGAAATCTGGACAGAGGAAGTGTTCGGTCCCGTTTTGTCGGTCAGGCGCTTCGGCAAGGAGGATGAAGCCGTGGCCGCCGCTAACGACAGCCGTTTCGGTCTCGGCGCGGCGGTGATGGGCGCGGATCAGGAGCGGTTGCAAAGAGTGGCACGGCGGCTGCGCGCCGGTATCGTATGGATCAACTGTTCGCAGCCAACCTTCAGCCAGGCCCCATGGGGCGGGTACAAGCAGAGCGGGATCGGACGGGAGCTGGGCGTCTGGGGTTTGAACAACTATCTGGAAACAAAACAAATCACTGAATATGTCAGCGACAAGCCCTGGGGTTGGTACCTCGGCAGCTAACCAGTCTGCTGCGAACTGTCCAAGAGCAAGGGACACGTCCGGCATTTGTGCTGACCCGGAACATGGTAACGAACGCAGCAATAGCGTCTGACAAACACGCCCTTCTTCAGGTGACGGCGGGATCGGTGGCCGCACAGAATGCTGGTTTCGTCCTCGAACCAGGCATTGAAAAGGTCTTCCGTCTCAGCGGCCGGCAGATTGCTCCGTTCCACGGCATGGACGAGAAACGCTGCGATATTGGACAGCAACAGCGTTTCGGGAAGCACGGCAGCGGGCATGGCCTCGTCAAGCCAGTCATGCCGGTGGGATGCCACCATGCGGTTCAGTTCACCGGCATTCACGGGAAGCTCGGCGAGCAGATCAGGCAGAAGGCGCTCTCTCAGCAAATACAGGCAAACCAGCGATGCCCGCGCCACATCGCTGCCCGGCCGGACGACCATGCGCACATCATGACCCGGGAGAGAAGGCAAGGCTGGCACCTGCTCCAATACTTGAAGGCCAGCGTTGCGACACTGTCTTCATCTTGGTGAAAAACTTGAAGGCGTCCGGACCGTACATCTGGGTATCGCCAAACTTGGACCGCTTCGATCCGCCAAAATGGTGGAATGCCAGTGGCACCGGAATGGACACGTTCACCCCGACCATGCCGATATCAACCCTGCGCGTGAATTGTCGCGCGATATCGCCATCCCTTGTGAAGATCGCGGCCCCGTTCCCGTATTCGTTGCCGCGCACAATCCTAACCGCGTCCTCGAAGCTGGCCGCGCGGACGATGGAAAGCACCGGTCCGAAAATTTCCTGCTTATAAATCTGCATCTTCGGGGTCACGTTATCAAATAACGTCGCCCCGACAAAATACCCCTCCTCATAGCCCTGCAAAACAGTATCGCGGCCATCAATCACCAGTTGTGCGCCCTCGCTGACTCCCTGGCCGATAAGCCCGATGACACGCTCGCGCGCGTCCCGGCTGACAAGAGGTCCGAAATCGGCGTGTTCGTCGGAATAGGTCCCGATCCGCAACGCTGCGATCCGCTGTTCCAGCTTCTCGCGCAGCGCTGCAGCCGTCTCCTCGCCGACCGGAACGGCAACAGAAATTGCCATGCATCGTTCGCCGGCCGACCCGTAACCGGCTGAGACAAGCGCGTCGGCGGCTTGATCCATGTCCGCATCGGGCATGATAACCATATGATTCTTCGCGCCGCCAAATGCCTGGACACGTTTTCCGGTCGCGCTGGCCCTCTGGTAGACATATTCGCCGATCATCGTCGAGCCCACGAAGCTGACCGCGTCGATATCGGGATGGTCCAGCAAGGTATCGACCGTGCGCTTATCACCATGAAGGACATTCCACACCCCATCGGGCAGGCCGGCCTGCTGCCACAATTGTGCGATGAACATGGCAGCACTCGGATCTCGTTCCGAAGGCTTGTTGATGAATGTGCAGCCGCTGGCGACTGCAACTGCCCCCATCCACAAGGGGATCATGACGGGGAAGTTGAACGGGGTGATGCCGGCAACGACCCCGACCGGCTCGCGCACCGAGAAGATGTCGATCGCCCCGCCGACGTTGACGCTGTGATCGCCCTTCATGAGATGCGGGACGCCGGCAGCGAACTCGACGACTTCAATCCCCCGCATGATCTCTCCCTTGGCGTCGGGCACTGTCTTTCCGTGTTCTTCCCCGATAATGCGCGCGAGCCTGTCCGTATTCTCGATCAGGAGCTCGCGCATCGCCAGAAGAATGCCTGCTCTCTTGGGAGCAGGATATTCCGACCATGTCTCGAAAGTCTGACGCGATTGCGTGATCACGTGTTCCACATCGGCAGGGCCAGCAAGTGCAAGTCTGCGGATCTGCTGCCCGATAGCGGGGTTGCACACAGGGGCGTATCCCAGCGGCTCCCCGGGAACCGCTTTGCCATTGATCCAGTGATTAATCGTTTGCATATGCGCTCTCTGTCTTGGTTGTCCGAGGTTTGATTGGAACAGGGTCAGACTTCAGATCGTGTGAGCCAATGCCCATGCCAGCTCTGATCTGACTGAAAACCGTATGATCACGCCGGCTCAATTGAAGAGCCAAAGAGGCAGTGAGCCCAATGCGGTATTCGTGATTCTTGATTTCGGTCGAAGCGACGATCTTCATTTCGCTGATACTTTCAACGACCTATTGCGTTCTTGCGAGGACTTCACGAAGGCGATCGACAGCGAAATCGATCTGCGATTTTTCGATGATGAGGGGCGGCGACAGGGCGATGATGTCGCCAGTGACCCTGATCAAAAGGCCGTTGTCGAAGCAATCATGAAACACGTTCATGGCCCGCCGTCCGGGCTCGCCGTCTCGCGCGCTCAGTTCGATCCCCGCCACCAGACCAAGGTTGCGAATGTCGATGACATGCTTGGCGTCCACGAGACTGTGGACTGCTTCTTCCAAGTAAGGCGCCATCGCCGACGCCCGCTCGTACAGTCCTTCATCGCGATAGAGGTTCAGCGACGCCAGTCCGGCGGCGCACGCAAGGGGGTGACCGGAATAGGTATAGCCGTGGAAGAGTTCTATGCCGAAACCAGCTGCATTGGTTACCGTCGAGTAGATCTCATTTGAAACACCCACCGCCCCCATCGGAACGGTCGCGTTGGTAATGCCTTTTGCCATGGTAATGAGGTCTGGCGTCACGCCGAAGAAATCCGCGGCGGTCCCCCTTCCAAGACGGCCGAACGCGGTGATGACTTCATCAAATATCAGCAGGATACCGTGTTTCTTGGTTATAACCCGAAGTCTCTCGAGGTAGCCCTTGGGGGGAATGAGGACCCCCGTCGACCCCGCAATCGGTTCCACGATCACCGCCGCGATTGTCTCTGCACCGTGGAGCGAAACAATTCGTTCCAGCTCCTCGGCCAGATGCGCACCCCACTCAGGCTGGCCGCGCGTAAAGCCGGCCTGTTCAATGTTCAAGGTATGCGGCAGGTGGTCGACGCCCGGCAAAAGGGGGCCGAAGTGCTTCCGGTTATTGACAATCCCGCCGACGGAAATGCCGCCGAAATTGGTCCCGTGATAGCCTCGTTCGCGCCCGACAAACCGAGTGCGCGCCGCATCGCCTTTTGCGCGGTGATAGGCGAGTGCGATCTTCAAGGCGCTATCGACGGCTTCAGAGCCCGAATTGGCAAAAAAGACATGGTCCATGCCATCCGGCAGCATCTCGCTGACCCGGCTCGCCATGGCGAAGGAAAGAGGATGGCCGAGCTGAAAATTCGGCGCATAGTCCATTTCGGCAGCCTGGCGTTGTATGGCCTCGGTAATGGACTTCCTGTTGTGCCCGGCATTGGAGCACCATAGGCCAGCCGTGGCATCAAGAATCTTGGTCCCGGCCTGGGTCCCGTAATACATGCCGTCTGCTGAAACCAGCAAGCGCGGGTCGGCCTTGAACGAACGATTGTCCGTAAAGGGCATCCAGTAGGCATCCAGATCGTTCGAAAGCATGGCGGGGCTCCTTGTGCACCTACACTTGAGCCGCTCATCCGGGTGGTTCACAATCCTGTTTCTCGTGGGAAGCAAGGCGTTAAATTATTTGATTTTTGCCTTCGCTTTGCTCAATATTTTGAGCGGAAGGAAGCAAGATGGATGACGTAGGTCAACGCTTGAGATTGCACCGGGAACACGCCGGATTGAGCCAGCGCGGCTTGGCCAAGCGCGCGGGCGTGCCAAGCAGCAGTGTCTCGCTCATGGAGAGCGGGAAAATCAGCCCTTCAATCAGTTCGCTGAAGCGGTTGCTAGACGCCCTGGGGGTCAGCCTTTCGCAATTCTTCGGAGAAGACGAACCGCAAAAGCGCCAGACAGTGTTCAGGCAAGCGGAAATGCCTCAACTGGGCCGGGGCGGGGTTTCCTACCGTCAGGTCGGGAAGAACCTCAAGCACAGTACGATCCAGATGCTGTACGAAGAATATGCACCCGGAAGCTCAAGCGGCAAAATCCCTCTGTCGCACGAGGGAGAGGAAGCCGGGATCGTCATATCGGGCCACCTCGAACTCACGGTGGATGGCGAGACCCAGATCCTCGGACCGGGCGACAGCTATCTCTTTCGCAGCACGCGGCCGCACAGGTTCGACAATCGCGGTAACGACCGGTGCATTGTAGTGAGCGCTTGCACACCGCCGACATTCTGAACGACTGGCCAAGGTTCGCCCATCGGTCACGAACGAAAAAAGGGTGCCGGACAATGCCCGGCACCCTTCAGTGCTTCTCCTGCGGGGAGCTTAGTATTCGAACGAGTAACTGAGCCTCGCCGTGGTGCCGACGCCGGTGGTGAACAGGTTGTCGTTGGCAAAGCGGAAAGCATCGGGAGTGAAGTACTTCTCGTTCAACAGATTGTTGAGCGCCAGCGTAACGTTCCCCGGCCCCACCCGACCGGTGACCGACAGGTCGACAAGCGAGAACGCCTCGACGTCGGCTCGTCCGAAGACCTGCGGATTGCCAGGGAAGCGGTTCTGGCGACCGGAATGGGTGTAATAGAGGCGAACCGAGAAATCGTCGTTCGGGGCGTAGATGCCGTACAGGGTCGTCTTGGCGGGGGCGATCCGGGACGTATCGAGCGGCTGGAACCCGACGAGCGGATTGCTCAGAACGCGGCCGTCGACCCAACTATAGGTCGCGCCGAAATTCCATCCCGCGGAGGGATAGACATCAATCGTGGCTTCCAGACCCCAAACCTCTTCGGGCGCGCGTGCTAGCTCAAGAGTGAGTGCGTTGAAGGTAGAGCCGAGTTCGGATTCGCTGAAATGGCCGGCCAGAGACGCCTTCACCGTTTCATAGTCAGCGCGTACGCCGATTTCGTAGCTGTCGATGATTTGCGGCTGGAAGTTGAACTCCTCGATGGACTCGACAGTCGTCGCCCGAAGCGCTCGGCCGAAGTCGCCGACCGAAAAGCCCTGCGAGAAGCCGGCGTAGAAGCTCACGCCATCAAGCCCGCCCGAGAAGGGAGTGATGACGGCGCCAAGATTGAACAGAAATTCCTCGTAATCCAACGTGCCGCCAGTGACAGTGACATTGCCGACAAGGGTCGGGGACGACAAGGGTACGGTCGTGAAAGTATCGACTTTCACCGATGCGCTTTCCCACCGCACCCCGCCGCGTACGGTCAGAAAGTCGGTGATCTTGCTGTTGAACTGCAAGAAGGGCGCAATCGACTCCTGCTTCATGAGGGGCGCGAGGAGCCCGTCCGGACCGGTCAGAGGCGGCAACAGCGGAGCCGGCCCGTCGCGGAACCTGACCGCCTGGGCAGTATTGTCGCGCGCATAATCCAGACCCCAGAGGAGATCCCCTCCTTCGCCGATCAGGTTGAGCGGTGTGACAAAGTCTGCCCGAACGCCGTAACGTTCCGCTTCGATCCGCGACTGCCCGCCGTTCGGCGGAAAGGTCGGCGGAGCGAAGAACCCGAAGCGCGCGCGGTATTCCCCGTAATATCCGAGCAGCGTGAACTTGCTGGAGAGCAGGTCTTCGTGCTGATAACGCCCCGTGATAACCCAGTTTTCCGTGAACTGGCTATCGCCGGGCGGAGGAACATTCTGGACGGTGGGCGCATTGACGCCAAACCTGCCAGTGCCGGGAATCGGCGTGAACGTCGCCTGCTGCTCAAACCGGTAGAAATTGCCCGAGAGCGCCAGGCTTTGCGTATCCGCGAACCGCGCCACGACCTTGCCGAAGATATTGAACGCTTCCCCCTCGGCAATACCACCTTCGCCCTGGGGATTGGACGGAATCTGGTTGCCATCGGCATCGTAGAGGTTGTCGAAGTCCTCATAATAGCCGCTGACGAGAAAGCCGAGCGCCTCGGACCCGCCTTCGAACATCTGATCGATGCTGTAGTTGAGGCTTCCCGAGGGATTGGTAAGAGACATCCCGACGGCCACGTCGGTCGCCGCCTTGAACCCATCAAGCCCCGGCTCCTTGGTGGCGAAGTTGATCAGACCACCGGCACCACCGAGACCGTAGATCGCGGTTGCTCCCCGGATGACCTCGATCTGACCCACAGCTTGCGGACTGATCAGGCGAAGGTCGCGTCCGCCGTCGCGCAGCGGAGTGGTGGTCGGCACGCCGTCGATGAAAACGGCTGGTTTGCGGCCACGCAAGGTCTGGCTGAAGTTCGAATAGCTGCCGCTTGAGCTGACGCCGAAGCCGGGGATGGTCCGTTGCAGGATTTCCCCGATGTCGTTGCTGAAGTTGGACTGGGCATTGATCTCTGCCGCAGTCACCACCGTCACAGAGCCGGGTGTGGACGCGATGTCCGGCGAAATGCGCGAGTTGGCCGTTACCACGATTGTCTTCGACTCATCCTCTTCCGAACCGATCGGTTCGTCCGCCTGGGCCAAGGCAGCGGATGAAAGGCAACTGATGGCTATGGCAGCACATCCCGTCTTCAGATGGCTCGCATAACGGTAGCGCATGATGATGCTCCCTCGTTGGGTTGGACACAGGCAGAGAGCCCAACATAACGCACTTTGTCAATCTAAAAAACAATCTGGAGGCCAGCAATCGGCTAATACCCGGCCCCATATGTGCCTTTTATGCCGCAGTAATACCTTTTTGGCGCTCTCGCAGGCTTGGAAAGGCTTCAATCAGTTGCCTCGAGTAAGCATGGCGCGGTGTCTCGAGTATGCGCTCTGTCGGTCCTTCCTCGATCAGCTGTCCGCCTTTCAGGATCAGCGTGCGCGGACAAATCGAACGGACAACGTCAAGGTCGTGGCTGATGAAGAGGCAGGCAAAGCCGCGCTCGCGCTGTAGATCGAGAAGGAGATCGAGGATCTGCGCCTGTACCGTCACATCCAAGGCCGAGACTGCTTCATCTGCAACAACGATATCGGGCTTGCTGGCCAGAGCCCGCGCGATGCACACGCGCTGGCGCTGCCCCCCTGACAGCTCGTGCGGGAACCGGGAGTAGAATTGCCCCCCGAGACCCGTTGCATCAAGCAGCCTTTCGGCCTCTGTCCTGCGCTGCTTGGCGGGGAGCGCGAGCAATGCGGCTTCAACGCAGGCGCCGATCCTCATTCGCGGGTTCAGCGCCGAATGCGGGTCCTGAAACACGAGCTGAAGCCTTGAGCGGAACTTGCGTCTCTGGGATTCAGACATCGCCAGAATATCTTGTCCATCGAACTGGATTTCGCCTTTGGCCTGCGGCACAAGGCCGAGGATTGCACGGCCGATGGTGGATTTTCCCGAACCGGACTCACCCACGAGCCCGAGAATTTCCCCGCGCTGCAAATGAAATGACACGCCGCCTACGGCTTGAAAGGCCTGTGGCTTGCCAAACACCCGGGTGCGTGGAAGCTGGAAGGTCACGCGCAGATCCTTCACTTCGAGGATCGTCTGCGCCTCCCCGCCACCTTGGGCGGAAGGTCGATTGGCTGGGTTGGATGCAAGCAATGTTGCCGTGTACGCGGTCTTCGGCCTGGCAAGCAGCGATGATGCCGATCCGCTTTCCTCCACCATACCCTGATTAACGACGGTGATGTGGTCGCAATAATGGGACACGACGCCCAGATCGTGGGTAACCAGCAGGACTGCGGTTCCCAGCTCGCGCGTGGCGTTCACCATGGTATCCAGAACGTCTCTCTGCACCACGGCGTCGAGCGCCGTCGTCGGCTCATCGGCGAGCAACAGGTCGGGCTCCAGCATCATGACGGCGGACAGCAGAATGCGTTGTCGAAGACCGCCCGAGAACTCATGGGGATACTGCAACAGGCGCTCGGCCGGTCGTGAGACACGAAACAATTCGAGCATCTGGATGGCCCGCCGCCGCGCCGTCTCCTCGTCCGCACCGTAGTGCAGGCGATAGGCTTCGTACATTTGCGGCCCAATCCGCATGGCCGGATTGAGCGAGACCATGGGTTCTTGAAAGACCATGCCAACCTTGCGCCCGCGCAACGCTCGCCACTGCTTCTGCGTGAAGGTCGTGACCTCCTGACCGGCCACGAATATGCGGCCCTCGGTGCGCTCTATCGCCGGAGGCAGCAGGCCGATGGCGCTGCGCGACAATAGGGTCTTGCCGGAACCCGACTCCCCGACCAGCGCATGAACTTGGCCTTTCAGGACTTCGATGGACGCCTGCCGCACCACGCATGTGTTGTTCGCAAAGAAAGTCAGGCCTTCAATCCGGAGCGCCGGGTCTTCCCGGGTGACGTCGGGTTTCACTTGTCGTTCCTCTGCATTCGCGGGTCGAGCCAGTCACGAAGCACATCGCCGCCCAGATTGATCGCGAAAGCCAGCAACGCGATTGCGGCCCCCGGAAAGATCACAAGCCACGGCGCGGTCACCACAAACCGCCGTCCTTCAGCCAGCATATTCCCCCAAGTCGGTTCCGGTGCGGCCACTCCGACACCTAGAAACGACAGGGCGCTCTCGGTCAGGATCGCCGCTGAAAGGAGAGAGGCCGACAGGACCAGAACGGGGGCCATGGAGTTTGGCAACACATCGCACAGCAGGATACGCAGCTGGCTGTGGCCAAGGACCTTGCTGGCCTCGACATAGTCGAGCTGCCGGATCGAAAGAACCGTACCCCGCAATTGCCGTGCGACCGCGGGGGTCAGGGCAATGCCAAGCGCCATGATCAGGCTCATGGCACCGCTGCCGAAGACCGCAGCAAGCGCCAGCGCAAGCAGCAGGCCCGGAAAGGCGAGGATGCTGTCGATCACGGTCGAAATCAAGCGATCGGTCCAGCCCCCCAGATACCCTGCCAAACCCCCCAAAACGTAGCCGCAGCTGAGTGCGATGGCCAAGGCCCCTCCGGCAATCGTCAGGCTGGTCATGGCCGAACTGAGGAAACGCGACAGAACATCGCGCCCAAAACCATCGGTCCCCATCCAGTATTGCGTGCTGGGCGCGGACAGACGGTCCTCGATATGCGGCATCATCGGATCGTGGGGCGGTGCGATCCAGCCCCACAGCGCCGCAACGACCACGAGCGCTAGCACGCTGACCGCAAAGACCGTTCGGCCGGAACGGCGCCTCATAATTTCACCCGCGGGTCGAGAAGGGGATAGGACAGGTCGACCAGAAGATTGATCGTCACATAGGTCACGGCAATGAACAGCACCGCGCCCTGAATGACGGGGTAATCGCGCGCGGAAATGCTGTCGACTAGCAGGCGCCCCAATCCCGGAAGGGTAAAGACAGTCTCTATCACGGCGGCCCCCGATAACAGGTTGCCGAGAATGAAGCCGACGATCGTCAGTACGGGTGCCAGCGCATTGGGCAGAACGTGTCGGAACACGACCGCGAAGTCATCCAGACCTTTCGAGCGCGCATAGGTGACGTAGTCGAGACGGATCACTTCGATTGCGCTCGCGCGCGCCATCCGCAGAACGGTGCCGATCTGGATCAGGGTCAGCGAGACGACCGGAAGAACGACAAAAGTCAGCGAGACGAGGATCCCGTCCGTTGGCGGGATATACCCAATGGTCGGGAGCCAACCCAGCTGAACGCCGAACAGCAGGATGAGCATTATGGCGAGCCAGAAACTCGGTATTGAAAGAGCAAGAATTGCCGCAAGGGTGATGATGCGGTCCTTGACCGTATCCTGCCACCAGGCCGCAGCCATGCCGAGCATCACGGCGATAATCGTCGACAGAAACGCCGCCAGCAGCACAACATAGGCCGTCACGGCAAAACGATCGAGCAGAAGAGAAAAAACGGGGTCGCCCGTAACGATCGACTGGCCAAAATCGAGCGTAAGCACACGCCCCAGCCATGTGATGAATTGCTGCGGAATGGGCTTGTCGAGCCCGAGCCGCTCCCGGGTCTCGGCAAGAAGCGCTGTATTCTGGCTCTCTCCCACCAGGAGCACAGCCGGATCACCTGGCACCAGATGGATCAGCGAAAAGGCGACGAGCGAGACAATCAGCAATGTCGGTATGAGCATCGCGAGGCGCTTCAGTATGAACAGCGTCATCTGCCGCTCTCCTGAAGATGAACCCCCCAGATGCGCACCCGGTTGGCCGTCCAGGGCTTGAAACCGACAACACGCTTGCTCGTCGCCTGGATCACGTAGTGATTGAACAGCGGCAGGATCGGCAAGTCTTGCAGCATGAGCCTGTGCAGATCGTCGAACAGGCGCTGGCGCTCGTCAGGTCGCGTTTCCGTGATCGCCGCGCCGAGCAGACGATCGGCGTCATGAGAGGTCCATTGCGCCCAGCCATCCTTCCCCTGCTCGCCAACGAAAGATTTGTAGGCGAGTACCGGGTCTGTCCGCGCAGAATACCCGAACGCCATCAGTTGAAAATCGCCGGCAAAATAGCGGCTGAGCTGGGTCGACCATTCTGTGACGTCCAGTTCGACGTCTATTCCCACCTCACGCAACATCGCCTGCATGTATATCGCGTTGTCGAACATATGCTGAAATCGACGATTGGTGGTAAGAAGAATGGTTTCTCCATTGTACCGGGACTGCCGCAGATAACGCTTTGCCAGTTCAGGATTGTACTCCAGCCCTTCGTCCTGCACCGCAGTATGAAAATGATTGGTCTGCGAGATGGCAGAGGGATTTGCCTTCGAGATGCCAAGAGTCACAGCCTCGGCTAGCCGTTTCCTGTCGATTGCATGGGCGATGGCTCGGCGCAGGTTCGGATCCGCTACGACAGGATCTTGCGACCGCATCAAAAGAGCGTTCCAATCGAGGCTCGGCGCGAGGTGCACCGCTACGTCTTCACGCAAGCGGAGTTCGGCGAGATCGTTTGCGTCGATGCCGGAGACGATGTCGACCTGTCCCGCAAGCAGGGCGGCACGGGCGCTGGCGGGGTCCGGAACAACCATCCACCGCACTCGCGGGACAAGAGCCCGCTTCTCCCCCGCAAAGCCGTCAGACTTTTCAGAGGGAGGTTGGTAGAATGCAAACCGCTCCATCTCGACAAAGCGGCCCTTCTTCCATTCGGTAAAGCGATAGGGACCGGTGCCGACCGGAAAGGTCCACGTGCCGCCAGCGTCAATGGAATCCGGGTGAATGATGCCCACTAGGCATTGGAAGTTGGCCAGCCGGTCGAGGAACAGCGCGTCAGGGCGATTGATGACGACCTCGACCGTAAGCGGCCCCGTTTCGCTGATTCCGAGTATTTTCAGGCCCTCGGAACCATCATACCAGTTCTTGCACAGGAACCGGCTGTCATCGGCCAGAATACGCTCGAGATTCCACACCACATCCCCGGCCGTCACCGGCTTGCCGTTGTGGAAGCGCAGGCCACTGCGCAGCTTGAATGTGTAGCGCTTCCGGTCCTCGCTGATCGTGATGGCCTCGGCCAGGACCGGCGCGACCGAAAGATCCTCCCGATAGGCCACCAGGCCTTCGACGACGTGCGCCATCATGTCGTCGGTAAAGGTATCCCGATTGGCTCCCGGCTCCAATGAGCGCAGGTCACTGCCAATCGCGATCCGGATCATATCTTGCGGCTCGCGCTGCGCCGGCGAGCAGGCGGTCAGCACCCAGCACAAGACCGCGATGCAGAACGCGGGCAGCTTCATCGATTGGGACCGTTTTCCAGCTGATAGGTCTGGAAGGTCCCCTCGGTGTAAGGTGCGCAACGGACATTGAATGTCCCTTCGGTCACATTCATGATGACCGTCGCCACCGTCGAAACCTTGGCACCGCCGATTCCACCATCCAGCGGCGGGCGGCAGACACTTTGCGGCCATTCGAAGCGATCGGCGAGCGCCTCACGAAAGGTCGCCTCGGTCACGCGGGAGCCGGATGCATTCTGCAAAATCTCCCTCACCCTTCGCTCTCGGTACAGGGTGTCCGGGCTGACAGCGATGCCCAGATCGCTGACCCGCGCTCTGGCAGAAGGCGCCAGAAAATGATTGGAATGAACGATCAGCCCGTCACCCTCGTCCATGATCCAGAAGATGTCTCCGGGCACCTTCTCGAAATTGACAGCGTGGCCTGAGGCACTGCTGATGATGATGTTGTTGGAGAAGGAGATCGGGGTCCTCACCAGAATTCCGAGACCATCGGCATAGTGGTTAGAATCGAGCACCTTGCGGCGCAGCAGCGCCAAAGGCACGCCGCCTACCCCGTCGTCTCGCTCGCACTTGAGGAAATTGCCGGTGATGGCGATGCCGGCGCTGTTGAGACCACAGCGAGCAAGGCCGCCAGCTTCGACAAGCGTGATGATCTCAGGACCATCATCGGGCACGACGTGCAGGACTATGGTTGAATGCACGCACTCGTCGCGCCAGTCCCAATTCTGCCCGTGAATTACCGCCCCCCCCGTAGCCTTTGGCAGGGCAACAGCTGCCGTGCAGCCATCTGCCGGCTCGGCTACCGCACCTCCATACAGAAGTTCGGTCCGCCCACTGATGAGGAGCAAATCATTGAGCGGAAGTTCGGCACCCTCGCTCACCGCCCTCAATTCCAGCAGCAATTCAGGCGCAAACTGATCCATCGTCGATATGAACGCATTGCAGCGGTTCTGGAACTCTTCCTTGCCAATCCTTGCTGCCGCCATTGCCGGACGATAGACCTCAAGACCGCGACGAATGATTTCACCGGCCGCCCTGCCATACTGAAGACCGCGCGTTCGCCGATCCCCTTCGATCCGAATATAAGGAAACTGCACTGATCTTACGTCCTTTGGTTCTGGGCGGCCATCTGGGCATCTAGGGTTACCGGAGGAGCGGCCAGACAGGCGGCGAAGAAGTCCTTGACCGGTTCGAGCACGGCCCAGCCATCGTGCGCAACGCCGGGAACGAGGTCGAATTGCACCTCGATGCCATGCCTTCGGAAAGATCCGGCAAGACTGTTCAGCCGTTCGATCCGGGTTGCGCCCGCGCTGTTGGCCCCTTCCATCCACCATGGAGAGGTTTCCGGTATCGTGATTTCCCACGTCTCCCGGTCCTGGTCTCCGACGATCATGTGGACGGGAACCCTGCGAAGCTCATCGAGCTCGAACGGCTTGCCGAAAATCGAAGTGAAGTTCGCAAGCCCCACCCACCAGTCACGCCCCTGATCCAGCAACGTCACTACACCGGGTGCGCCGATCGACACTCCTTTGAGCCTTTCAGGATGGAGGTAGGCGAACCGGTGAGCGAAATGCCCGCCGCCAGAGAATCCGTGGAGCAGGAACCGGTCGCCTCTAAGCCGATACTTGTCAGCGACCTCGTCGATCATCGCCAGGAGCAACAAGTCAAACCGGATGCCCCCGCCAATAAGCAACTTGTAATTATCGAGGTCCCCGGGCCCAAGAAGATTGCAGGGGAACAGCGGGGCCAGAATGATGGCATCATTGGCGATTGCAAAGTCCGCCATCTTGTCGCGATATGTTGCTGCACCGCGTTCGGTGCCATGCATCATAACGATGAGATCGTAAGATTTTTGCTCCGCCTCCTCGTAGCTAGGAGGAACAAACAGGCAGTAGGAAACACGCTGATCTTTGCTCAACGCATAAAAGGGTGTTGCACCGCGGTCATAGTAGGTCAAACTGGCCTTCTGCATTCCATCACTCCCTGCCGATCTCAATGTACTATGCCTGATCAAAAGACAATAATTTTTTTCGTGTGGCTCTTGATCGGCCATCTGCTAGGGGCAGCGCCGTGGTGAGAGAAAGTGCATGACAATCCAAGGAAAGCCATCGGATCTTCAAATCCATTTGGCCCGTCAGGTTCTGGAAAATCTGGCGGCACGCGGCTCGCAAAGTGGTGAACACGTCTCTGAAGCAAAGTTCGCTGAGCAGCTCGGCGTGTCACGATCACCCATTCGCTCGGCGCTTGAACTTCTGGAGGCTCGCGCGATCCTCGTGAAGGAGCCAAACCGTGGTTATTTTCTCACGAAGGACGCTGCCTCACTCGAGTCCGATATACTTGACCTCCCTGATTCGTCAGAGGACGAGCTTTATCGCACCATCGCGGCGGATCGGCTGGCAGGCGAGCTTGCAGAACACGTCTCGGAAGCAGATTTGCTGCGGCGCTACCAGACCACCAGAGGCGTTCTGAAACGCGTCCTTCAACGCCTTTCCGACGATAATCTGATCGATCGTGCGCCAGGACATGGCTGGCGATTTCAGCCTGCACTGCTCACTGAAGACGCGCACGACGAATCATACGCGTTCCGGTTGCTTATCGAGCCTGCATCCTTCGATCAGCCAACATTCAAGGTTGACGAAGTCGCCTTGGCGCAAGCGCGCATGAAGCATCAGAAGCTCATTGAATCAGCGGACGAAGTCAGCATCCGCAACCTGGTGGAAATGAACGCGGACTTCCACGAGATGCTGGCTGCGTTCTCGAACAATCGTTACATTCTCTCAGCCATGCAGTCCCAGAACCGTCTCAGGCGACTGATGGAAATCAATGGTCTTGTCGCACCTGAGCGAGTGAAGCAATCGTGTGAGGAGCATCTGGAGATTATCACGGCCCTTGAGCACGGCGATGTAGCCCTTGCACAGGTCTTGCTGAGACGTCACCTGACAATTGCCAGCAGACTAAAGCTGGCCTTCTCTCCATAAATGCATTTTGTTGATCTAAAGTACCGAATGTGCTAGACGCGGCGCATGACGCGTCGAGACCTGGTAACAATCCACAAATGGGTCGGGCTCTGCCTTGGGGGTTTCTGGCTCCTGCAAGCTCTTAGCGGGATGGCGCTGACCTATACAAACTTCCTGGACATATCTGCTTATCCTGAGCGTCTTGCACAGCCAGTGAACCCTCAAGATTTCTCACGGGCAGCAGCTGCAGTCAGAGCGGCACGCCCGGACGCTGAGGTTGGGCGGCTTATGCTGCCGCAAAGGGATAGCAGCCTGATCGATGCCTATCTCACCAATGCCTCGAGCGAAACAATCCGACTTCGGATGTCGCGAGAAAGCGGACGGATCGTTGCCGAGGAAGCCTGGTCTGCGGTGAATACGAACATGCCTGCGCTGCGCTTCATCTACGTTTTTCACCACGACCTGCTGAGTGGTCCGGTGGGTCACATCATTGTTGGCATTAGCGGACTGTTTCTGACGGTCACTGCTGGGATCGGGCTTGCCATCGCCTGGCCACGAGGGCGCAAGTGGAAAGCGGTCCTCAAGCCTGTTCCTTGGAAGCGATCACTTCCTGCGTACTATAGCTGGCATCGTGCATTAGGCGTCTGGTGCTTCTCGGCCATCTTCGTTGCCGCTTCAACAGGTTCAACCCTTGTGTGGTTGCCTGAAATTCGGCAGGCGACCGGGCTTGCTGTCACAGAGCCAGCCATAAATAGCGCCGCATTGTCCGAATCTTCAGCGCTGGACGTCGACCGGGCAGTGACCCTTGCCATGCAAGCTGTTCCCGATGGCTATGTCTATCTGGTGGACTTGCCCAGCCAAACCCATGCCCGGTTTCGGATCCGCCTGCGAGAACCCGGTGATCCCCGTGAACACTTCGGCACCACCACGGTGTATGTTTCCGCGTACGGCAAATCCCTGCTCAAAGTATCCCGCCGGTCTGATCAAAGCGCAGGACACCAGATATTGGATACGATCTATGCACTCCATACAGGCGAGATATTGGGTTCTGGAGGTAAATTTATTATTTTTGCAACTGGACTTGCACTGGCAACTCTCTGCGCTCTTGGTTATTTTCTTTGGTTTCGTAAAAATCCAGTCAAGAGAAATCGTCATTAGTTTAGTTATATAAATTTACCCATGAAAATTCTCATACTCTAATCGAATTAGTAATTTACTTCGATCCGAATTTATCGATCGATAACCACAAGATCCGCAGCGATACCATCAATTTCACGCTCACTGGTTTTAGTGAACAGGTGCTGTTCGGCAAGTTAGGTCAATCATCTTCAATTGAAGGGCATATGATTTCTTCAATTCTTGCGTTTATCTCGGCTTCAACCCAAACTGAACACTTGGGGCCTAATGAGCGGCACTTTGGGAGCCGACCCTCGCTCATCCGTTGATAGATCGCCGAACGGCGAAGTCCCACCAGATCCATACGCTCACACCACCATCCGCCAAAGCTTCGCGCCGTTCGGCTGGACGAGCAGAAACAGGCCTTCGCTGTCGGCTAGCTTGTAAGCGCGCTCCAGCGGCTTGGCGTTCTTCGCTTGGTTCTCTGTGAGAGGCATGGGGGTTTCGCTCCTTTCCGATACTCCGCGAAAATACCCCCAAAATACCCCCACACCAAATCTGGCTGCATGTGGAAGGCCATGGACGCATGTGGACGCGAATCACCCGCAACCCTCTGCTTTCTGTTGGATTTTTGGAAAAATGCGGGAAGCTGCGGAAGCTTCCGGAAAGGCCTATGGTAGCGGAGGAGGGACTCGAACCCCCGACACGCGGATTATGATTCCGCTGCTCTAACCGGCTGAGCTACTCCGCCCCAGGGGGCATCCGGCGGCCTGTGCCATACCGGATTCGGCTCCGGGTGTCGGCCCGGGCGAGGCGCGCACTTAGGGCGCGGGGCTCGCAGGGTCAAGCCCTGTTGGCGCGGGCAGATTACAGCCGTTCGCGGCCCCGGAATGCGCAGGTCTTGAGGTGTTCCCACGGCCCCCCGCAGTAGCGGTGCAGCGCGAGCGCGGGGAAGGCGAAGCGACCCTTGGCGATCCATGGCGCGAGCAGCGAAGGCAGCGATGTCTGAAGCGCCCGCGCCTCCTCCTTTGTCACCTTGTTCTGGATGGTGATGTGCGGGCGCGGTTCGTGGAGGTCCTGCGCGGTCAGACTGCCGCGGAAGTGCTCGGCGATCATCGCGCGCAGCGCGAGCAGCTGCGGCGTCTCCAGTGCGATTGCCGTGCCCTTGCCGAGATCCATCACCCCCTTCACGCGGCCCTCGGGTGCAGCAAACTCAGCGGCGATGCGGGGGATGAACCCGGTCAGGTCCTCCAGCAGCGACGGCGCGAAGGCGTGGAACAGGGTGACATGGGCGTGGAGGTGATTGCGCTCGGGCGGGAAATGCGCGCGGCGCAGGCCTTCGGCAAAGCCCTGCAGATCCGGCGGAAGGACGGCAGTGAGGATGAAGGGGTCAGCCATGTCGGCACAGACTGGGAGGTGAGCGGTCCCGGATCAAGTCCGGGATGACGGGGTGCGCTGACCTGCCAGCCGGTCCTCGCCTACATTTCCCCGCGTTCGCGGCGGATCGCGTACCATTTCGCCACGTTGGCGTTGTGTTCGGCGAGCGTGCTTGCAAACCAGTGCCCGCCCGTGCCGTCGGCAACCATGAACAGGGCGCCGGTGTTTTCCGGGTTCATCACCGCCGCGATGCTGGCGCGGCCCGGGTTGGTGATCGGGCCTTCGGGAAGGCCTACGCGGGTGTAAGTGTTGTAGCCGTTGACCGCGGCGATCTCCGACTGGCGGATGCGGCGACCCAATGGCTTGCCCTTGGTGATCGGATAAATGATCGTCGGGTCGGCCTGCAGCATCATGCCGGTGCGCACGCGGTTGGAATAGAGCCCGGCGACCATCCGGCGTTCTTCCGGCTTGCCTGTCTCCTTCTCGACGATCGAAGCAAGGATCAGCGCCTCGCGCATGGTGGAAACCGGGATGCCGGGGCGGCGCCCCGCCCACTCCTCCGCCAAAGCGCGATCCATCGCCGCCTGCATCTGTTCGACAAGGGCCTTGCGGGACTGGCCGCGTTCGAAGCTGTAGGTGTCGGGCAGGATAGAGCCTTCGGGCGGCACGTCGATGGCGCCGGTCAGCAGTTCCTCGCCCATCAGCCGTTCCCACACGAGGATCGAGGGCATGCCTTCGGGGATGGTGACGAAGCGGCGGATCACGTCGCCCGACTGGAACGCGGCGAGGATGTCGCCCTGGCTCATGCCCGCCTTCAGCAAGAACTCGCCCGCCTGGATCGGCGCGTCGGAGCCGAAGATGCGGGCCTGCAAGGTGAAGCCCGAGGCCGACGAGATCAGCCCCTCCGCTTCGAGCTTGGCAGCGACCGAGCCGACCGAGGCCCCGGCGGGGATGGTGAAGGGCGTGTCCTTCTCGACCATCGCCGAGCCGAGGAATGTCCACGCCAGCACCAGCCCGGCCAGCATCAGGCCGACAGCGGCCAGCAGCAGCCCCCGCACGCGTGTCACGGTGTCAGTCGACCTTCTGCATGATGATCGAAGCGTTGGTGCCGCCAAAGCCGAAGGAGTTGTTCAGCACCGCACGCACTTCGCGCTTCTTTGCCACCAGCGGCACAAGGTCGATGCCCTCGGTGCCCTCGTCGGGATCATGCAGGTTGAGGGTGGGCGGCACGATCTGGTCGCGCATCGCGAGGATGCAGAAGATCGCCTCGACCGCGCCCGCGCCGCCCAGCAGATGGCCGATGGCGCTCTTGGTCGAGGACATCGACGCGCCGCCGAGGTCTTCGCCCAGCACGCGCTTGATCGCGGCGAGTTCGATGGTGTCGGCCATGGTCGAGGTGCCGTGGGCGTTGATGTAGTCGATATCGCCCGGCCCGAGGCCGGCCTTCTTCAGCGCCATCCGCATCGCCAGTTCCGCGCCTTTGCCTTCGGGGTGCGGGGCGGTGACGTGGTAGGCATCGCCCGACAGGCCATAGCCGGTGACTTCGGCATAGATCTTCGCACCGCGTGCCTTGGCGCGCTCGTATTCCTCGAGCACGACCACGCCCGCGCCCTCGCCCATGACGAAGCCATCGCGGTTCTTGTCATAGGGGCGGCTGGCTTCGGTGGGCCGGTCGTTCATGCTCATGTTGAGCGCGCGCGCCTGCGCGAAACCGGCGATGCCGAGTGGGTTGATGGTGCCCTCTGCGCCGCCCGCGAGCATGATGTCGGCATCGTCGGCCATGATCATCCGCGCTGCGTCCCCGATGGAGTGCGCGCCGGTCGAGCAGGCGGTGACGACAGCATGGTTCGGACCCATGAAGCCGTACTTGATCTGCACCTGCCCGGTGATGAGGTTGATGAGCCGCCCGTGCACGAAGTGCGGGCTGACCCGGCCGGGGCCGCGTTCGTGGAGGTTGACGCTCTCGATCTCGATGCCCGGCAGGCCGCCGATGCCGGAGCCGATCGAGCAGCCGGTGCGCTCCTTCTCGGCCTCGGTCATATCGGTGAGGCCCGCGTCTTCCAGCGCCTGCCCGGCGGCATCGATGCCATAGACGATGAAGGGATCGACCTGGCGCTGGACCTTGTGATCCACCCGCTTGTCGGGGTCGAAGCCCCACGGATGATCCTTGCCCTTCACCTCGCAGGCGATGGTGCACTTCTGGTTCGAGGCATCGAAGCGGGTGATCTGCCCCGCCCCGCTTTCACCGGCAATGAGGTTTGCCCACGTCGTTTCGACATCGCCCCCCAGCGGGGTGACGAGGCCAAGCCCGGTTACAACCACACGGCGCATATCATTCTCCCAAACGCACAACAGGCTCAACCCGTCCGGGCTGAGCCTGTCGAAATCCCGTGGTGTCTTGCGCCGCCAGGCGGGCAGGAAAGACGGCCGCTCGATCCTTCGACAGGCGCAGGACCGGGGCGAACGGGGTTAGGCTGCGATCAGCCCTTGTGCTCTTCGATGTACTTGGTCGCGTCGCCGACCGTGGTGATCTTCTCGGCCGCATCGTCGGGGATTTCGACGCCGAATTCCTCCTCGAAGGCCATCACCAGTTCGACGATGTCGAGGCTGTCAGCGCCCAGATCGTCGATGAAGCT